>Ga0214165_1000054_pt1 | contig 92284 bp, 90 predicted proteins | sample TroBogypolimnion_34_FD_153004 | JGI IMG/M metagenome (GOLD analysis project Ga0214165, IMG submission 153004) | Freshwater microbial communities from Trout Bog Lake, WI - Practice 03JUN2009 hypolimnion v3 | ecosystem: Environmental > Aquatic > Freshwater > Lake > Hypolimnion/Profundal zone ... | reverse complement strand
CCGTTAACACGGACGCATACGCTGTGATTTGGACGACCACACCTTGGACGCTACCGGCCAATCAGGCGGTATCTGTGCACCCAGAGTTTACTTACGACTTAATCGAAACCAGTAAAGGTTTATTGATTCTATCGCATGAACTGGCCGCTGCAACGCTCACACGCTATGGCGAAACTGCGACTAAAACTTTAGCTAGTTGTAAGGGTGCCGCACTTGAATATCTACAATTACAACACCCGTTTGAATCTAGGCAAGTGCCAGTTATTTGTGGTGACCATGTCACCGCTGAGGCAGGTACTGGCTTGGTACACACTGCACCAGCCCATGGTTTAGATGACTATGCAGTTGGGACGCGCTATAACTTACCAGTGGATTGCCCGGTAGGCGATGATGGTAAATTCTATAGCCGTGTTGCGCTCTTTGCAGGCATGAGTATTTGGGACGCTAACAAGGTGGTCATTGAAACCTTGGCTGCCAGCGGCAACCTAATGGCTTCAGTGCGTCTTAATCATAGTTATCCGCACTGTTGGCGCCATAAAACGCCGGTGATTTTTCGCGCCACGCATCAGTGGTTTGTTGGTATGAATACAGTTGGCGTATCTGGAAATACACTACGTGACTACGCCAATACTGCGGTCGATAAAACCGAGTTTTTCCCAACTTGGGGCCGTGCACGATTAGAAGCGATGATCAAGAACCGACCAGACTGGTGTGTTTCACGTCAGCGAAACTGGGGCGTACCTATGCCATTTTTTGTGCATAAAGAAACCGGTGAACCACATCCACAAACGATGGAATTGTTAGAAAAAGCAGCTCTGCTAGTAGAAAAATCTGGGGTTGAAGCTTGGTTTAGCTTAGATGGTGCTGCCTATTTGGGAGAGCATGCTCCAGCGAATATGGCTGATTATAAAAAAGTAACCTACACGCTAGATGTCTGGTTTGACTCTGGTGCTACCCATGCTGCCGTATTGAAGCGCCGTCCTGAATTGCAGTTTCCTGCAGATTTATATTTAGAAGGTTCAGATCAGCATCGCGGCTGGTTCCAATCATCACTATTGACTGGCTGTGCTATCGATGGCCGTGCTCCTTATGAAGCACTGCTGACACATGGTTTTGTAGTGGATGGCTCGGGCCATAAAATGAGTAAGTCAAAGGGTAATGTAGTTGCCCCGCAAAAAGTGATGGATACCTACGGTGCCGATATTTTACGTTTATGGACCGCTTCTACTGATTACTCTGGTGAGCTTACGATTTCTGATGAAATTTTAAAACGCGTTGCTGAAAGCTATCGTCGTATCCGTAACACCATGAAATTTTTATTAGCTAACTTAGCGGACTTTGATGCAAGCCAAGATTTATTGCCAGTGCATAAGTGTTTGGAAATTGACCAGTACGCGCTGTACCTAACGGAGCAGTTGCAAACAGAAATTTTGGCTGATTATGATAGATATGAGTTTCATTCTGCGGTTCAAAAATTTGTTAGTTTCTGCTCAGAAGATCTAGGCGGTTTCTACTTAGATATTCTGAAAGACAGGTTATATACAGCAGGTGAAGGCTCCCATGCGCGCCGTGCCGCTCAAAGTACTTTGCATCATATTACGCATACCATGATGCGATTAATGGCGCCAATTTTAAGCTTTACTGCGAATGAAATTTGGCAAACACTTGGCTTGGATGCAGAAAGCACTGTATTTGAAGATGTTTGGTATGCAGTACCCGCACACGGCCTGAGTGCAGAGCGTATTCAAGCGTGGAAAACTATTATCACTGCCCGCGGTGAGGCGGCTAAAGAAATTGAGGTATTACGTGCACAAGGTTTGGTGGGATCTTCATTGCAGGCCGAACTTGAATTTAATGTGCCTACAGAAACCTTTGATGCACTAAATAGCCTAGATGATGATTTACGTTTTGTGATGATTACTTCCAGCGCAAAGGTTTATAAGTTGGCAACTGGCGGAGTGACAAAAATTGCTGTGATAGCAAGTGCCCATAGCAAATGTGAGCGTTGTTGGCATTACCGTGCAGATGTAGGCGCAGATGTAACACATCCAACCATTTGCACGCGCTGTGTTAGCAATTTGTTTGCTACGGGTGAGGCACGTCATTTTGCGTAATTGGCTAGTCATCAGTGCCATCGTGGTGGCGTTAGATCTTTATAGCAAACACCTTATACAAGGAATGTTTGCATATGGAGACCACCTTACCGTGAATAGCTTCTTTGATTTGGTGCGTTATCACAATACAGGAGCTGCCTTTAGCTTCTTAGCTGATGCCGGCGGTTGGCAAAAGTTGTTTTTTAGCGTTGTTTCTAGCATAGCGATTACGGTAATTATTTATCTACTTAATAAACACACAGAGCAGAAACTTTTCTGCATCGGTTTAGCCTTAGTATTGGGTGGCGCGATTGGTAATTTGTATGACCGCTTGACGCTGGGCTATGTGGTTGATTTTTTATATTTCCACTATGAAAATTTCTACTGGCCAGCATTTAATGTAGCGGATAGCGCTATTTGTGTTGGTGTGGCGCTATTATTTTTTGATGGCTTTAAAAAGCCGCAGAATGTAGATTCCACAAGCTAGCACGCCGCTTGTAGCAATATGGAGTGAGAGATGCCTGATTGGAGAAGTTAATAGCAGCCAAAATTGCGCTCGCCAAACGTGGCGCCAAACCTAGTGTAGCTAATGCCAACTAGCGAGTTCCGGCTGGCCAAACAGAAGTTAATAACTTTCCGATTTTAGATTTAGGCATCGTGCCTGAGATTGACAACGCAAATTGGCAGCTAAGCATTTATGGCTTGGTGGAGCATGAGCTCAATTTTGATTGGGCCGCCTTTCAGCAACTGCCCCAAGTGAGCGATATATCTGATTTTCATTGTGTAGCGCGCTGGAGTCAGTTAGACATGGATTGGAACGGTGTATCAGCACAGCACTTATTAATGCTTTGTTGGATGACGATGTAATAGTTGCCCATTCAGTATTAGGAAAACCGCTCACTCGCGAACATTGTGGACCAGTGCGTATGGTGGTCCCTAAGCGCTATGGGTGGAAAAGTGCAAAATGGCTGAAATGCATAGAGCTGCATGCGGAAGATCGACCAGGTTTTTGGGAGGTGCGTGGTTATCACAATTATGCTGACCCTTGGCTGGAGCAGCGATTTTCTGATCATTAATTGTGACTAAATGGGAGAAAATTTCTCAGCCTCATATATTAAAGTTCACTTAAGCTTTTGATATGCGTCATGGCGCAACGGCCTAGAGCATGAAGTGCATAGCCACCCTCTAAAGCGGAAACGATGCGGCCGTTTGCATGGCGCTGTGCAATATCTTTAAGCACTTCTGTCAGCCATAAATAATCTTTTTCTCGTAATGCTAGACCACCCATATCGTCTTCCCAATGCGCATCAAAGCCTGCTGATATCAGTAGCAGTTGTGGTTGAAAACGCTCTAGTGCTGGCAACCATTGCTCAGTGATTGCTGTGCGGAATTCCTGACTGCCTGTACCAGCCGCCAGTGGGACATTGATGATATGGTCATTACTACTGTCGGCCCCGCAATACGGGTAATAGGGATGCCTAAAGGTTGAGCACAGCATCACGCGCGGGTCATCATGAAAAATATCTTCTGTGCCATCGCCGTGATGTACGTCAAAGTCGGCGATAGCAACCCGTTGCAAACCATAGTGTTCTATGGCGTGTGCCGCTGCTATAGCTATATTATTGAAAATGCAAAAGCCTGATGCGCCAGTGCGCCCTGCATGGTGCCCAGGTGGACGGATATTGCAAAATGCATTCTGCATTTCACTGGACATAACTAAGTCTACCCCCTTGATTGTAGCGCCAGCCGCATGTAAAGCTGCACTTAAGGTGTGCGGATTCATGGCAGTGTCATCATCAATTTGCATTAAGCCAGACTGAGGTGATTGATGGAATATGGAGTCTATATAATCGCTATTATGTACGCGAGCTAGTTGCTCCTTGCTGGCTCTGGGGGCCTCATAATGCGAAAGAAAATCAAGTATACCTGAAGCAATTAGCTGGTCTTTAATTGCGTGCATCCGTGCTGGACACTCTGGGTGGTCCAGACCCATATCGTGTTTGAGGCAGTCATCGTGAGTAATGTAGGCGGTACGCATGATGATTACAAAACCTTACGCACTCTTTTAATGCTTTCATCGTCTACGCTAGCTTCAATATTAAAGCCCAGTCGCTTCATCAGTCGTAACATGCCCGTGTTGTTATTCAGCACTTCACCTTCTATTGCTTGTAAGCCTTTTGCGCGAGCAGCGTCCATTAAGGCTACCATCAACTTGTGGCCCAATCCCTTGCCGCGCATTGAGTCGGCAATCACTAGGGCAAATTCACATGTTTCGCCATCAGGGTTAATCGCGTAACGGGTGACGCCTAACTCAATTTCTTGATCGTGCTCAATAGTCACAGCAATCAGTGCCATTTCTCGGCTGTAGTCTATTTGTGTGAAGCGCACCAGCATCGATTCGCTTAGCTCTTGTACACTATTCATAAAGCGGAAGTATCGCGACTCTTCAGATAAGTTATGTACAAATGCTTGTTCCAGCTCAGCATCCTCTGGGCGTATCGGGCGAATCACAATATCGGTGCCGTCGGCAAGTTGCCAGTCACTTACCAACTGGGTGGGGTAGGGATAGATTGCCATGTGGGCGTAGCGGTCAGCACTAGGTTGGCGAAATTCCACCACGACGCGAGCATCTGCAGCTAGTGCACCATTTTCATCCACGATTAGCGGGTTAATATCCATTTCCATCAGCATGGGCAACTCACATACCATTTCAGAAACTCGTAACAGCACGCTTTCTAGTGCTTCGATATTGGCTGGAGGCATATGACGGAAGTCACCTAGCATTTTGGCAACGCGCGTACGCTGAATCAGATCTTTTACCAAGAACGTATTTAGCGGTGGTAAGGACACTGAGCGGTCGCCCATTACCTCCACCGTGGTGCCGCCAGCGCCAAACGTAATCACGGGACCAAAGATAGGGTCATTGGTTACGCCCACCATTAATTCGCGGCCGTTAGGTTTCATGATCATTGGTTGTATAGATACGCCATCAACGAGCGCATCAGGCCGATTGCGTTGCACATTATCGATAATTTCATGATAAGCACCACGAACAGCCTGGGCATTCACTAAATTAAGTAACACTCCGCCCGCGTCACTTTTGTGCGTGATATCTGGCGAATTAATTTTCATGGCTACTGGGAAGCCTAATTGCTGCGCAATCAGCAAGGCCTCATTAGGCGAGTGAGCCACCATGGTCTGGGCTACAGGAATATGAAAAGCCGCTAACAGCGCCTTAGATTCCATTTCACTGAGTACTTTACGTCGTTGCTGTAATGCGCCTTCAATAATCATGTGAGCGCCCTCAACGTCAGGTTCTAGATGATGGGATAGTGGCCCAGGTACTTGCATTAATAGCTTTTGATTTCGATGGTATGCTGAAAGAAACGAGAACACTTCAACTGCCGGTTCTGGGGTTCGGAAGGTAGGTTTTTTTGCGCGCTTAAATGCCGCGCGGGATGATTCAACCTGCGCTCCACCCATCCATGAGGTCAACAAAGGCTTATTAAATTCATTTGAGAGCTTAATTACGGTATTGGCAACAGCTAATGGTTTGGTCATTGCTTGGGGTGTGAGTATGGTCAATACGCCATCCACATTAGGGTCTTCCAAACAGGCTTGAACTGCTTGCTGATAACGATCGGCTTGTGCATCACCGATAATGTCGACTGGGTTGCCGTGTGACCAAGTGACTGGCAATACCTTATTCAACTTCGCTAAAGTTTCTTCTGACAAAGTCGCCATGACTAACCCTAGGTCTACTGCGCAGTCAGTCGCCATCACTCCAGGGCCCCCACCATTGGTGACAATAGCCAAACGATTTCCGGTTGGGTTAAATCCGCAAGAGAGCGCCTTTGCCGCTGAGAATAACTGCGTAATAGACTGCACACGCACTACCCCAGCCCGTCGCACTGCGGCGTCAAAAGCATCATCCGATCCAACTAAAGATGCCGTATGTGACATAGCGGCTTTAGAGCCAGCGGGATGCCTTCCCACCTTTACTAGGATTACTGGTTTCACGCGAGCTGCAGCGCGAATAGCACTCATAAAGCTACGCGCATCGCGTATGCCTTCAATGTAAAGTAAGATACTCTGCGTTTTTGTATCGGAGATTAAGTAGTCAAGAATCTCACCAAAGTCTACATCTAGCGACGAGCCCATAGATATTACGCTGGAAAAACCTACATCACTAGATTTTGCCCAATCTAGAATGGCCGTGCACAAGGCCCCCGATTGTGAAACAAATGCCAAGTTGCCACTAATAGCATTTCCATGGTTAAAGGTGGCATTAAGGCCAATTTCAGGGCGCATTACGCCTAGGCAATTAGGGCCTATCAAGCGTATGCCATAACGATGTGCGATTTCTAATACTGCTAGTTCCAAGAGCTTTCCAGCACTACCTGTCTCACCAAATCCGGCAGTAATAATTACCGCGGCTTTTACATTATGTTTACCGCATTGTTCAATGATATCGGGTACGGACTCAGCAGGCGTAGCAATCACTGCTAGTTCTACCGGATATATAATCTCTGCAATAGAGGGGTAGGATTTGCAACCCTGCACTTCTGCATGGTTGGGGTTGATAGGGTAAAGCGCACCTTGATAGCCACCTTGTAACATATTCTGAAACACAATCTGACCAACAGAATCAATACGATCACTTGCGCCAAATACAGCTACAGATTTGGGTGAAAATAGTGGTTTTAGGTGATGCTGGCCCATGATTTTTTGGCAATCAATGTTGAATGCTTAATCTTAGCGCATTGCGAACAATTTATGAGGCAGTGGAGTTGATTAATATCAACAACACGCCTGTTTCATTTAATTTGTTGGTAATAATAATCAATATGCCTCAAGTATTCGTTAAGACTTAGTAGAATTTTTCCCTAATTTTCTTTGTAAAGTGCGTCTATGCATATTGAGGCTACGTGCAGTGGCTGAGATGTTGCCTGAATGTTCAGCAAGCACGCGTTGAATGTGCTCCCATTCTAAGCGGTCAATAGACAGTGGGTTGCTTGGTAGCTCCACTGCATCATCACCAGATTTTTTTTCAAAGGCTGCGACAATTTCATCTGCATCTACCGGTTTAGCAAGATAGTGGGTGGCACCAAGCTTAATCGCTTCCACAGCTGTCGTAATACTTGCGTAGCCAGTTAATACGACTATGCGCGTGCCCGCTTCTAAGCTAGCGATTTGCCTCACCAATACAAGACCTGAGTTGCCAGCCATTTTTAAATCAACTACTGCAAACTCTGGAGGATCAAGCTTAGCTAGTTCAAAGGCGCTTTCAGCGCTACTGGCTATAGTTACAAAAAACCCACGCTTGCGCATAGCAGGGGCCAACGCATTAAGAAAATCCTCATCATCATCGACTAATAATAGGCTAGGTTTTTCGTCACTATTATTTCCATCAAGCTTCAAGCTGTTCATAAGGTTGCTTTCAATTGCACTGCGCGTAACTGTTTTAGCGGTAGCATTACCGCTGCCAGCACGCCTCCATCTGCATGGTTGTTGAGACTCAGCTTACCGTCATAGCGCGCTAGAGTGACTTGGGTTAGATAAACGCCTAAGCCCATGCCACCTTCATTTTTTGAGGTGAAAAATGGCGTACCGAGTTGGCTTTTTGCTTCTGTACTTAAGCCAGAACCGAAATCACGAATCTGTATTTTTAGGGTTTTTTCATCCCAATCAGCATCAAAAATTACGCGTTCTGGTGACGCGTGAGCTGCATTATCCAGCAGGTTGAGTAGGGCTTGGGTGAGCGTCCTATCAATTAATATTAGTGGATTGTTGGTTGTGATTGGCAGGTTCACTAACAGCTCGGTAGCTGGCTGGGTATCGCGCCAGCGTTGAATAGCTTCCAGTAGAAACTCTCTTAGACCCATGCCTTGGATAGTTTCAGCACGGGCTTGTCCAGCGTTGCGCGTAATTGAAGATAATATCTCTTTGCATCGCGACACTTGAGTACGCAAAATTTCTAGTTGCGCTAATAGCTCGGGCTGCGTGGCGTAATCTTGGGTGAGTTCCTTGCTAATTACAGCCATAGTGCTTAGTGGTGTTCCCAGTTCATGTGCCGCGCTGGTAGCGAGAGTTCCTATCGCTAACATGCGCTCACTTTCCAATGCTTTCTCTCGAACATCAGCGATGGTTTTATCATGGTCGCGCAAGTTCTGACCAATGCGCGCAATAAAAATGGCGATAATAACAGTGCTCACCACAAAGCCTATCCACATACCAACAAGATGGATGTCGAGGTGCACCTCATTTTCTCCTCCAATATTGGCATGTAAATGTAGGTGCGATAGGGGGATATGGTAGAACATTAGCATGGTATAGCAGCCAATGCTTATGCCTGCGATTAGCCAGGCATAAAGTGGTCGTAAGGCTACAGCCGCTACAGTGATGGGAATTAAATACATCCAGATAAAGGGGTTGCTATAACCACCGCTAAAGAAGAAAAGCACGCATAGCGCTGAAAGGTCGCCTAGTAGTTGCGCAAACAGCTCCCCCTGCGTAGTGTGCGGGTTACGCCGTAAACGCCACCATGCCAACAAATTTAGTAAGCCTAGCCCAGAGATTGCTAGTAGCAACGGCACTAATGGCAGAGGAATCGATGCCAGTGTTAAGCCAATAATCGCCGTGCCTATACACGCCATCATCACGCTACGTAACATGACTAAACGTTGCATGTTAAGGCGGGTGGCATTAGATAGGGTGGGGCTGCTGGATTGCATATTGCACGGTAACCTAAGAGCTCAGTAATGAATCCTATTATAAGGCGTTCATGTGCCAAATAACCATTTGCAGGATGCGACAAATTGTCGCGCGACGATATGCCACATTACGTAAATTTAGACGCTCAATTAAAATTGCTTAAAAATAATAGAGACTCGCATGATAAGAAAAATAATATGGGTCTTTTACTATTACGGACTAACGACTTGCTATACTCTCATGCTCTTTAAAGTGCAGCATTAAGCTATGAAGATATATTCTTATATATTAGTTTTAGTAATACTTTCTTTCTGCATGTCAGTTGAGGCAGCAAACCTGACTATAGGTAAAGCTGCGCCTGCCTTTGAGATAAAGACAATTTCAGGCGCATCCATCAATCCGTCCTCGACTAAAGGGAGGATATTGGTTATCAATTTTTGGGCGACTTGGTGCGCTCCATGCCACCATGAAATGCCAGAGCTAGAAAACTTCTATCGTAAATATCATGATCAAGGTGTGGATGTTGTTGCGATTAGTTTGGACGATAAAAGTAATTTAGATGCAGTAAAAAACGCCATGAAATCTTATTCATTTCCATTTGCAATGGCAGATGATGTAGACATCCACCGCTTTGGAAGAATATGGCGCGTTCCAGTGACCTTTGTCATTGATCGTAATGGTGTGCTTCGCCATAATGGTTGGGAGGGTGAGCCTCTAGTGGATACGGCCATATTGGAAAAGATTGTATTGCCACTATTGGCTTCAGATGCAAAGTAGCCAGTTGCTAGTCATTAGAACGTGTAATTAGCGCCTAAAGAAGCTGTCCAGCGAGGGTTTAGTTGAACGCCATTTACATCTTGGTATACTGGCAATTGAACATAACTATAAAGCTTTAGCGCTTTACTTACTCTTACACTCAGGCCAGGACTTAGATATACTAATGTACCACCAGTACTAGTGGTATCAGCGTTGGCTCCTGTGTCATGCGCTACAAATCTTGCATTCATCTGAATCTGCGGGGTTATATCGTCAAATCCCAAATAGCGAAATCCCAGATTTAGATTAAGACCATCTCCTGGTTTGTACTGATCTCTAGAATTAAACGCTGTTTGTACTATCGCTTGCGTAAAATAACCCCAATCTTTATTCAACTGATCTAGGTAGTAAGCACCAAGAATCGCATCAGTTGTTCCTGTACCAGGTTGGAGGCCGCGATCGATACCAATAGGGCCTGGATTGACTGGGTCAGTTGATACGCCATTTAGACTATGGGTACCCGTAGGTAGTTTTAACCCAAACAGTACACCAAAGTTATGTTGATCAGAAAAGCCTTGATAACGACCAATGAATTTAACGTCGCCTAGATTTGAAGTGTTTGAGTTGTATTGTCCGCCATCGGCACCTGGTATTGTTCCGTCTGACGCAGTACCTAGCGTGCTATGACTTCTGTCAATATAAGGAATCTGAACGTTCACACCCCAATTGGGGTTGGTGCTGTAATCAATAGTAGCGGTAATATAATTATTACGGGTGTATTTTTCAACTTCTTGGGCGTTACCATTATTTGAAATCGCACTGGCAGCAGTGCCAGATATTCTGCTGGTTCCGCTACGTAATTGATTTTGATTAAGATAGTCGTAACGTAAATCAACCTTAAAGCCAGAGGTTGTACTTAATCCTAGATTTTCCCAATCAGAACTGAGCGTACAGCCACAGCTTGCGCATGCTTGAGCCGTCAATGGCATCAATAATGACAAGCTCAGTAGGGCTGCAGAAGGGAATGCATGTCCCGTAATGTATTTTTTTAATGAGAAGTGCATGTTAAGTCCAGAAATTAGCTAATTAACTCAATTTTAAACGGGACTTCTATATAAAGGAATGTGGCAAATTGTCGCATCTCAAAGATTGGCGGGAATTAGAAAGACTTGAATTTGGCCTTAATAGCTTCTTGATACGATAGTAGTTTTGCGATCAGCGCTAAATGAAAAATAAAGTAAGATGTCAATATGAAAAAATTACTATTTCTGTTATTAGCTTGCTTAGCGTCACTGGCCCAAGCCCATGAAGGGCACAATAATCATCAATCCAGTAACTTAGCAGTCAGCATAGCCTTTGATGCAAAGGGCAATTTATGGAGAGTACGTGCTAAGGATGACTTCTTATTGGTAGATGTGAGCCGGGATTTTGGTAAAAGCTTTGCCAAGCCAATTACCATTAACCCAAGTGCGCAAAAAATAGCCGCAGACGGTGAGGCGCGCCCACAGATTGCCATCGGTAACGAAGGCAATATTTACCTGACTTGGACTGAAGCTTTAAAGACTCCATTTTCTGATTATGTATGGTTTGCGCGTTCAATAAATGGTGGTAAAAGTTTTGATAAACCTTATATTTTGCATCAAGATCGGTCAGAAATTACTCATCGCTTTGATGCGCTGAATGTTGCGCCTAATGGCAATGTCACAGTGGCTTGGGTGGATAATCGTGACTTGATTGATGCTAACACTGTCAATAAACCTTATAACGGTGCAGCGATTTACTATGCCGTTTCAAACAACAGAGGTGCTAGTTTTAGTGTTGAGCAAAAGTTAGCTGATAGTAGTTGTGAGTGTTGTCGTATTGCCACTACGAACAAGCCTGACGGAACCGTGATAGCTATGTGGCGCCATGTGTTCGCCACTAGCGAACGCGACCATATGCTGGCGGAGATTCCACAGCTTACCAAAGCAGGTCAGCCTGCTTCGCCTCCAATATTAAAACGCGCGACTTTTGGGCACTGGCAGATAGACGGCTGTCCGCACCATGGTCCGGCGATTGCGAGCGGTGGCGAGGGCAATGATTGGTGGGGCTATCATATGGCGTATTTTGACGGCAACGAAAAAAAGCCCGGGTTGTACTATAGCCGAATGGACGGCGTTGCTTGGGCCTCATCTCCACCGAAAAAATTTGGAAATAATAAAAATCAAGCAGGGCATCCTGCCCTGTTGGCTATGGGTGATTATGTATGGCTAGTGTGGCGCGAGATTGAGCTTCAAAACAATATGGCGCACCACATTATTTTAGGCATGTTTTCTGATGACGGCGGTCGAAGTTGGCAGGAAGCTAAGGTGCTAGCCGCCAGTATGGGGAAAACCGATTATCCGCAGTTAGTGGGGTTCCAAGGTAAGACTTATTTAGCCTGGAATACTATGGATGAAGGGTTTTTATTACTGGGGTTGTGACTTACAAACACCAAACTTTACTATGCTGGGTAAGCTCCATCCAAATTGCCCAAGCACTGGCGCTACTTAATAATAAGCCTGCCAAGCGCATACCGTAAGGCTCAACCATATTGGTTTTAAGTTTTAACCATAACCATGGGGCAAAGAATAAAGACACACTAGAGCCAAGCGCAAAGGCTGCCATGCTAAGCGCACCGCCAAGTGGATTGCCGTTAAATGAAGCAATAATTAAAGCTGAGTACAGCAGACCACACGGCATTAACGCCCATAGCATTCCGATGTAAAAATGGCCACCAGAACGCAGGCTGAGTTTTTTAACATGTTGCCAGATATTGCGCCCGGCTCTATCCACCCAAATGGGCTGCCGCGCATAAATCAGCATCATTAGCCCCCAGAAAAACACCAAGACATGAAAGAACGTCCATAGTGGATGTAGCGCTGCACTATAACTGGAAAGCCAAGCAATGCTTTTAATAGCAAAGGTTGCAATCGCGCCCATTGTGGCGTACCCACATAACCTGCCAATATGATAAAGCTGTAGGGCATAAGGCTGGGTTGTAGACTGATTGAAGCTGGCACAGGCGGCGCCGCACATGGCGACACAGTGTGGGCCACCTGCAATCCCCATCAGGAGTGCGCTATAAATAAGTGCGGTTTGCATGTGCGGCTATCGTTGCTCTATTTAGGTTCATCATCATCTTCAAGTATGCGCCGACCCTCATCTTCAATATCTTCAAATTGACCATGGTAAATTGCCCACCACACACCGCCGAGTATGCCTAAGGCCATTAATACCGAAAGTGGAATAAGTACGAAGAGTATATCCATTAGTCTGCCTTTGATACGCCTAGATTGGTGGATGTTAGTGGGTTGGAGAACTTGGTTAAACGAAGCGCATTGGCAACTACAATTAATGAGCTGACAGCCATACCCAAGCCAGCCAACCAAGCCGAAAGTACACCAGTGAAAGCCAGTGGGATGCTTACTAAATTATAAACAATAGCCCAGGCAATGTTTTGTTTAATCACGCGCATAGTTTTTTGTGCATGGATTATTAGTTGAGGAATTTGGCTGATATCGCCATTCAAAAATATGTAGTCAGCATGTGCAAGGGTTAGTGGAACGCCTTTACCCATGGCAATGGAAACATGGGCGCTGGCCAATATGGGGCCATCATTAAGACCATCACCTACCATCAGTACTTTTTTCCCTAGTTGCTTAAGCGCGTATAAGCGCATTAATTTATCATGCGGGTTGCAAGCTGCGACAAACTTGGCAATACCGATTTCTAAACTTAGGCTTTTCACTGTATGCAGTTGGTCGCCGGACAAGAGCTCAATCTCTAAACCCATTGCTTGCAATTGCTGTATCGTCTCAGCTACATGGGCTTTTGTAGCCTCTTGCAGACTAAATGTTGCCAGCCAGCCATGGTCATCAGCCAAAAACACTTGTTGTGTTAGCTCGCTGTGTGCCGCAATTCCGCAAAACTTAGCGGATCCTAACTTGATGCGGCCACTGATTAAGGCTTCATATTCAGACGATTGCGTAAGACTAGTTTTTAAAGTTGCACTAATCCCTGCGCCTACTACCTCTTTAATTGCTTCTAAACCTAGTTTTGAATCTTGGGCATGGGCGTTAAAAATAGCACGAGAAATAGGATGTTGTGAGTGTTGCGCTAATGCTGCGGCTAAAGCTAGGGCACTAGATTCGGAAAGGCCTGCTTTGTAGGTAATGGCCTTGATTTGAATGTTGTGTTCCGTGAGTGTGCCGGTCTTATCAAAAATCACGCAATCAACGCCGGCAATCCCTTCAATCGCTTGTAAGCGTCGAATTAAAATGCCACGTTGAACAAATGCGCTAGCGCTGGCTAACATAGCGGCGGGGGTGGCTAAAGATAATGCGCACGGACAGGTAACAATCAGCACAGCGGCGGCGGTCATTAAGGCGCGACCACGATCTATATCCCAAAGTAGGGCGGCAGCAAGACCTGCGCTTAAAATCACAAACAGTAGAAAGGGTCGTGCGATGCGGTCAGCCATCTGTGATAATCGTGGTTTTTCAATTGCTGCTTGATTGATTAGGTTGACGATCTGCCCGTATTGCGTAGCCTCTCCTATGCTTTGTAACGCAATATTGACTGTTGCACCCAAGTTGTAACTGCCGGCAATGACGCTGTCGTCTAACTGTTTTTGTATGGGAGTAGCTTCACCAGTCAGTAGTGACTCGTCAACGCTTGTACTGCCCAATACCAGCTTACCATCTGCTGGAAATGCTTCGCCTAAATGCACTCTCACAATATCGCCAACTTTGAGCTGACTATTTAAAGTGCGACTATAAGATCCATCTAGGTTTTGGCGTTCCGTATTTTCTGGAATTCGGCTGACCAATGATTCTAAAGCCCCTAAAGTTTTACTGTGTAATTTAACTTCAATTAAACGCGCCGACAGCAGGAAAAATACAAACATGGTCAGCGAGTCAAAATAAACGGTATGCCCCCACCAGCTATTGGGTTCGAAAGTGGCTGCTGAGCTGACCGCAAATGTGATGCCGATGCCAAGGGCGACTGGTAGGTCCATGCTGATTTGCCTAAGCTTTAGATCACGCCATGCATTGCTGAAAAATGAGCGACTGGAAAAGAGGATGACGGGCAGGCTTAATAACCATGAGGCCCAGTTCAGCAGGTAACTGATATCGCTTTCAATATCACCGGGCTTAGTAAAGTAATTGGGACTTGCATACATCATGACTTGCATCATGCAAAAACCGGCTACCATCCAGCGCCAAAATGCAGCACGGTTTTTAGTAGTGGCATTGAGCTGATTTTCGTTGTGAGAGGCGGGACTTGCGCTATAACCAAGTTTTTGAATAGTGTTGAGTATGGCAGAAGGGCGAGTTTTTTTGGGAGACCAAACGACTACCGCACGTTTTTTTGACATACTGACCCGTGCACTGACGATGCCAGGCAGGGCTTGTAATCCATGTTCAATAATGCCAGAACAGGCTGCACAATGAAGACCGTCAAGTAATAGGCTGGACTGCACCAAGGGATTTTCGGGGTCGTTATTTGCAGGCTGACTAAAGCTTTGCCATTGATCTTGGCTGTCTAAAATTGTCCAAGCGGGGTTTGGAGCATTTTCATCAATAGCGTAAGTACTCGTTAGCAAACAATGACTCCCTAGCCAGTTTTAAGATGTTGCAGGATATGTGATTAAACCCCATTTTTATTCATCATTGTTTGCGCTAAAGCAAATTGCTTGACTATAAATTGGGCTACAAAGGCTTAAAGTCAATTATATATTGAAAAACTGACAATCAGCCCCATCTCAAAACCAGATCAACAAGAACGGAGTGAAATATGCGCTTTGATAAATTAACCACAAAATTCCAACAAGCCCTTAATGATGCACAAAGTTTGGCAGTCGCTAACGACAGCCCAACAATAGAGGCATTGCATTTAATTTCAGCGTTAATTAGTCAAGAAGATGGGGGTACGTCTTCATTGTTAGCACATGCAGGTGCACACTTAACGCCACTTAAAATTGCGCTGACAACTGCGATTGAAAGCTTACCAAAATCTTCAGACAGTTCAGGTGAAGTTTCAGTTTCACGCGACCTAAATAACTTACTGAATGTGACTGATAAGTTGGCGCTGAAACGTGGAGATGCTTTTATTGCTAGTGAAATGTTTCTACTGGCGTTAGCCGATGATAAAGGCACTACTGGCAAATTGTTAAAGATGCATGGTCTATCGAAAGTTGCTTTAGAACAGGCAGTGGACGCGGTGCGCGGTGGTGAGCAAGTTAATGACTCCGATGCAGAATCTAACCGTGAAGCGCTCAAAAAATACACGATGGATTTAACTGAGCGTGCGCGCTCTGGCAAGCTAGATCCAGTGATTGGTCGTGATGATGAGATACGACGCGTGATCCAAGTATTGATGCGCCGTACTAAAAATAACCCAGTATTGATTGGTGAACCAGGTGTAGGTAAAACTGCAATTGTAGAAGGTTTGGCACAACGTATCGTTAATGGTGAAGTGCCGGATTCGCTCAAAGGTAAAAAAGTACTCTCGCTTGATATGGCAGCCTTGCTAGCTGGTGCTAAATACCGAGGTGATTTTGAAGAGCGTTTGAAAGCGGTATTGAAAGAACTGTCGCAAGATGAAGGGCAAACCATTGTCTTTATTGATGAGATTCATACCATGGTTGGCGCAGGTAAAGCCGAAGGTGCTATGGATGCAGGAAATATGCTTAAACCTGCCTTAGCGAGGGGTGAGCTGCATTGCGTAGGTGCCACAACATTAGATGAGTATCGCAAATACATAGAGAAAGATGCGGCGCTAGAACGTCGCTTTCAAAAAGTATTGGTGGATGAGCCCACCGTGGAGGCGACCATTGCAATTCTGCGTGGCCTTCAAGAAAAATATGAGTTACATCATGGTGTTGAAATTACCGATCCAGCAATTGTGGCTGCGGCTGAGCTTTCTCATCGTTATATTACCGATCGATTCTTACCTGATAAAGCGATTGATTTGATTGATGAAGCGGCCTCACGGATTAAGATGGAAATTGACTCTAAGCCCGAGGTGTTGGATAAATTAGAGCGGCGATTAATTCAGCTAAAAATTGAGCGCGAAGCCGTGCGCCGTGAGAAAGATGAAGGCAGTAAGAAGCGCTTTGGTTTAATTGAAGATGAAATCAATAAACTTGAAAAAGAATATGCCGATTTAGAAGATATCTGGAAAGCAGAAAAGGCACAAGTGCAAGGTTCCGCACACATTAAAGAAGCCATAGAAAAAGTGAAGTTTGAGATGGAAGAGGCCACACGTAAGGGTGAGTGGCAAAAAGTCTCCGAGTTGCAATATGGTAAGTTGCCAGCTTTAGAGGCGCAGCTTAAGCAAGCTTCTAGCGCTGAATTTAGCTCCGAGCAAACCAAGCATAAAATGCTCCGGGTGGAAGTCGGGGCTGATGAAATTGCCGAAGTGGTGAGTCGGGCTACGGGCATTCCAGTCAGTAAGATGATGACAGGTGAGCGCGAAAAGCTGCTGACCATGGAAACTAAATTGCATGAGCGTGTAGTAGGTCAAGATGAGGCGGTGCGTCTCGTTTCTGATGCTATCCGCCGGTCACGTTCTGGCTTAAGCGACCCCAATCGTCCTTATGGTAGCTTTTTATTTTTAGGACCAACTGGTGTAGGTAAAACCGAGCTGTGTAAAGCCTTAGCAGGATTTTTGTTTGATAGTGAAGATCATTTGATTCGTATTGATATGAGCGAGTTTATGGAAAAACATTCAGTTGCGCGCATGATAGGTGCGCCTCCTGGCTATGTCGGATATGAAGAGGGTGGCACACTCACCGAAGCTGTTCGTCGCAAACCTTATAGCGTAATTTTGCTTGATGAAGTAGAAAAAGCACACCCAGATGTATTTAATGTGTTGTTGCAGGTGTTAGATGATGGACGTTTGACAGATGGTCAAGGCCGTACCGTTGATTTTAAAAACACAGTAATTATTATGACTTCAAACCTTGGTAGCCAAATGATACAAAGCATGGCTGATCAGGACTACCAAGTTGTGAAACTGGCGGTAATGGGAGAAGTAAAAACGCACTTCAGACCGGAGTTTGTAAACCGTATTGATGAGGTTGTGGTGTTTCACGCCTTGGACGAGGTTAATATCAAATCTATTGCTGCTATACAATTGCAATACTTAGCCAAACGGTTATTGGCGATGGACATGCAGCTACAAATTAGCGATGCGGCGATTGCTGAAATCGCTAATGCAGGTTTTGATCCAGTGTATGGTGCAAGACCCCTTAAGCGTGCAATTCAATCTGAGATTGAAAACCCCTTGTCACGTGAAATATTGGCTGGGAATTTTGTGGCTAAAGATACGATTAAGATTGATAGTAAAGCTGGCAAGCTAGTATTTTCAAAGTTGGTCGGTTGATAAGGGCTCCTCGGATGGACAATGCCTAAATTATTAATTTTTATTGTGGTGTTACTGCTGCTAGCAGGCTGCGCGACTAATGGTCAATCAGTACCAGTGATAGAGCGTATTTCTGAAGAGGAATTGTCTCGCATTTTGCCACAGCCGTTGGCGACATTAAGCTTGGATGATTTGGTTAGGTTGAGCAAAGAAGGGATGACGGCCACGCAAATTATTGAGGAGATTAAGTCTAGCAATTCCATGTACGACTTAACGCCAAGTCAGAGCGTGTTGCTTAGTAAGCAGGGTGTAGATAGTCAGATTCTCGACTATATCCATACTAGTCGTGAGTTGGCCGTTCGCAATAGTATTGCGGATGAAATTAATAAGCGCGAAAAAATTAAACGAGAAGAACTAGAGAGTCTAAAGCGTCAGCAACTTCGTGCTTATGACCCATTTTGCCGAAATGGCCCCTATGGTGTATATCCCTATGGCGCATATAGCTCACACTTTGGTACAGGTTTTGGTATGAGGTATGGTAGGCCTTGGGGTTGCTGGTAATTTTTTAGATCAATGACCTTAGCCTAGCCAGCACCGGTCAAATTGCATCTGATGGGTGTTTAGATTTTAAGTTTGGATGTACTGGGGCGATAGGCTAGAATGGGCTCCTCCGATTTTGAAGTTTTCCCACTACGTCTTTATGTCTTAATAGTGAGACGCATGGTGGTGCCGTTTTTTTTATCATGAAATAAGGAAATAATATGTTGTTACGTTCTATGTTGGTTTTAGCCCTTACAAGTTTGTTGCTTGCAGGCTGCAGTAAAGAAGAGGAAGAAGCGGCGCCAGTTGAGCCAGTACCCGTGGAAGCGCAAACCGCTGCGCCAGCACCAGTTGTAGAGTCAGGTGGTTATGTGCCAACAGCAGATGAGCGCGTACCTGGTATTACGATTGATGCAGCAGCACTAGATGCGGCAACAAAAGCGATTGAGGCTAAACCAGCGGCAAAATAAGCTAAAGAGATTTGGCGCCATAACAAAAGCACGCCTAGGCGTGCTTTTGTTATGGATAATCAGTATGCTTTAATTCAAACTGCTCCAAGATAGCGGGTCAAACGGCAAGCTCTGTCGGCGTAATTCATAATAAAGCCCGTTACTTTCATTGCCACCACTATTGCCCACCGCGGCGATTGTATCGCCAGTATGTACATTGCTGCCTACCGCTTTTAATAGGGCTTGATTATTGCCATATAAACTCATGTATCCATCGCCATGATCTAGGATAATTAAGTTGCCAAAACCACGTAACCAGTCTGCAAAAACCACCTGACCATTAGCCACAGCCTTTACTTCAGTGCCGGCATTAGCGCGAATAAATAAGCCTTTCCAAGAGATGCCGCTGTCTTCTCGGTTAGCGCCAAAACGGTTGCTAACTTCGCCGCGTATCGGTAAGCGTAGCTTGCCTTTTAGTGCAGAAAAATTACCACCAGCAAAATCATTGCTAGGCAATGTGTTGTTGGCAATGACTGTTTTTGTTGATCTATTTTGTGGCGCAGGTTCCTTAATTACAGATTGATTAGGACTCTCAGGCGTGCTGGTTTTACGTGGCGATGATGGTTTGATACTGGCCAAGCGTTTTACTAATTGGGATAGTTGTTTTTCGTCTCGACTCAACTTTTTGATTTCGCCTCGTTGCGTCGCAATTTTTTGTGAAAGCGAGCTGACGACTTTAGATTTTTCACGTTTTTGACTTTCAAGAGATTGTCGCGTTTCTACTTGTTTTTGCTTAAGTATTAGCACTTGCTGTTGGGCTGCGGCCGTGGCTGCATTTAGTTGATTAATCTTATCTAGACTGCCTTGCATTTTATTAATCAGATCTGCGCGCGCTTTTGCAATATAAGAATAGTAATAGACATCACGCGCAATTTCGCTTGGGTGCTCACTTTGTAAAATAACCTGCACATAGCTTTGCTTGCCATGAATATATTGCTGATAAAGTTGGCTGCTGAGCAGTTGTTGTTGTTGGCTAAGGGTTTGGTTTGCAGATATTGAATCTGAGGCTAGTTGTGCTAGGGTGTCCTTGTTTTGTTGCTGGCGTTGGTTTATTTCATACAGTTTTTTATTTGCGAGACTGATTGCGACTTCACTGTCTTTTAGCGCATCCGCAGCGTCTTTATGCGCCTCTTGCGAACTACTTAATTGTTTTTTAAGCGCCTCTAGACGTTGTTGCACATCACTTAAGGCTTGTTTAGGAGCCTCTGATTTTTTTTCGGCGAGCGCAGTTGGGCTGCATAGCAGTCCCAGTAAACTTAAGCTAGCGACTAGAGTTTTATAGCCTGAATGTAAATGGGAAAATCCCAACGCCGTGCGCCTATTTTTCAAAGTTAACTAAGCTCTTTCCGGTCATTTCTGTGGGTTGCGTCAGGCCCATGATCTGCAGTAAAGTGGGCGCTAAATCTGATAACGCGCCATTTTTTAACAAAGTCGCTGGGCGACCAACATAAATAAATGGCACTAAGTTAGTGGTGTGTTGAGTGTGTGGTTGATTGTTCTCAGCGTCAAACATCACCTCTGCATTGCCATGATCCGCCGTAATAACAACCTCACCACCGATGCTTTGCATGGCATTCACCACGCGACCAACACAGATATCTAGAGCTTCAATGGCTTGGATAGCCGCTTGAAGACTGCCTGTATGACCGACCATGTCGCTATTGGCATAATTGCAAATGATAGCGTCATATTTTTTGCTCAAGATTGCTTCTTCGAGCCTGTCGGTCAGTTCAAATGCGCTCATTTCAGGCTGTAAGTCATAGGTAGTCACTGGTGGTGATGGCACCAAGATGCGATCTTCACGGGCAAATACCGTTTCTTCGCCACCATTAAAAAAGAAGGTGACATGTGGATATTTTTCTGTTTCGGCTATTCTTAACTGACTCAGACCTAGGTTAGAGATGTATTCGCCGAATGTATTTTTGATTGGATAAGGTGGAAATATGACCGTGGCTTTGCTTTCTTTTTTGTCATAGCTAGTGAGCGTAAAGTAAGCTGCCAGTTTGGGTACATGCCTGCGGTGAAAGCCATCAAACTCATCACTTAATAATGCGTGTGTCAGTTGGCGTGCGCGGTCAGAGCGAAAGTTCATATACACCACGACATCGCCATCCTCTAAATGCGTAGGTATTTCATTTGGTTGGCGGATGGCTGTGGCTTTTACGAACTCATCATTTTCGTTTCTGGCATAAGCGGCCTGCAAGCCTTCGGCAGCGGTTGCAAAGGTGAACTCACCTATACCCTCTGTAATTAGTGTGTAGGCGGTCTCCACCCTTGGCCAGCGCTTGTCACGATCCATGCTGTAGAAACGTCCACAAATAGACAGAATTTTACCTACACCTAATGCTTTTATTTTAGCTTCAAGCTTTGCTAGGAATGGAGTCGCACTCACGGGTGGCGTGTCACGGCCATCAAGGAACGCATGTACATACACCTTAGTCAATCCAAGTTTAGCCGCCATTTCCAGCATAGCGTGGATATGATCTTGGTGGCTGTGTACGCCACCATCTGAAAGCAGGCCAAAAATATGTAAGGCTTTATTGTTATGCTTTAGCTCAAGTAAAGCTGCTTTTAGCGTCGCATTCTCAAAAAAATCGCCGCTAGCAATGCTATTGTTGATGCGCTCAAAGTCCTGAAATACGACACGTCCTGCACCTATATTAAGGTGACCTACTTCAGAGTTGCCCATTTGACCGTCAGGCAATCCCACGAAATGCTCAGATGCGTTAATTAATGAATGTGGGTAAGCTTTCCATAGCGCATCTATATTCGGCTTGCGGGCTTGCGCAATTGCGTTATCTGCTTCTTCTTCACGATAACCAAAACCGTCTAAAATGATGAGGCAGACAGGTGTAGTGTTTATGGCTTGGAGCATAATCTTTCGCTTTAATATTTTGATTGCAATACCACCATTTTAGCTTATTTACACGTAAAATCAGCTTAGAAGTTTGTATTAAGCTAAGCTTGAATTTTGGAGCTATGGCACCATGTTAATGCAATAAAATATTGAGAGGAAGTGTGTGGAATTTTTTAGAAGTAATATCTTGTTAATTGGCTTGGCTTTAGGTTCCGGCATCATGTTGTTATTGCCTATGCTTAAAAAAAATGCGGATGGTGTGCCTAATCTAAGTCCTGCAGATGCAGTCACTTTAATTAATCGTTCAAATGCAATAGTTTTAGATGTACGTGATGATGGCGAGTTTGCTGGAGGCCATATTGCTGAGGCTTTTAATATTCCACTAAGTAGCTTGAGCGATCGTTTGGCTGAACTTAAAAAGTACAAAAACAAACCCATTTTGGTAAATTGTCAGCGTGGGATGCGCTCGGCTAAAGCGTGCGCGATTTTACATAAGGCCGAATTTACTCAAGTACATAACTTGGATGGCGGTCTGGTAGCGTGGGTGGCTGCTAAGTTGCCAGTAGTTAAAACTGTAGCGAAGGCGATAAGCTAATGGCCAATATAACCATGTACGTTACTGCAACCTGCCCATATTGCCATAATGCTGAGCGTTTATTGCTCAGCAAGGGTGTGGAGAGCATTCATAAAGTCCGGGTTGATTTGGATCCTGATTTACGTATGGCTTTGATGGAAAAGTCTGGTCGGCGTACGGTGCCACAAATTTATATTAATGATCTGCATATTGGCGGTTTTGATGATCTGCGTGCCTTGGATTTGGCAGGCGAGTTAGACCAACTGTTGGTAAAGTAAAGTGCTGGTGGCTACTGTAAGGTCTTGTGAGCACCGAGAAGTCTTGACGCTTAAATTCTGCTAAAATAAGCACCTTATAAATTTAACCCCTAACCTTAAGTAGAAAATAATGGCAAAAGAAGATAACAAGGCAGAACAACCTCAACAAGCTGGTTTCAGCATTGAAAAAATTTACGTCAAAGATGCTTCATTAGAAATTCCTAATGCGCCACAAATCTTTACTGATCGCACGCAGCCGCAAATTGGCATTGAGCTAGGTAACTTTGCTCAAATGTTGGAAGACGGAGTTTTTGAAGTGGCGATTAAAGTGACGGTTACTTCAAAAATTGAAGATAAAACCGTGTTTTTGGTTGAGGTTACGCAAGCTGGTATTTTTCAAATTCGCAATGTGCCAGAAGACAATATAGAAATGATTGTTGGTATTACCTGCCCTAACATTTTGTTCCCTTATGCACGTGAAACAGTTTCTGACTTAGTGGTACGTGCTGGTTTTCAGCCAGTCTTGCTGAATCCTATCAACTTTGAAGCGCTGTTTGCACAACAAAAACAACAGCAAGCAGAGAGCTCAGAAGAGAAAGCAAAGCACTAGGATATTAGTGGCATCGCTCGCTAAGTTAATTGTAGTTTGGGCGCTAGTGCTGATGCCAGTTGCGGCATCTGCGCTAGAGTTTCGCTCAGTGGCGGTGCCTAAAGCCGTGCTTTATGACGCACCATCTGCAGCGGCTAAGAAAACTTTGCTGCTTAGTCAGTTTTATCCGGTAGAAGTGATCGTCAATCTTGGTGATTGGCTAAAAGTGCGTGACGCACAAGGCACAATGAGCTGGGTGGAAGCGAAGCAGTTATCAAGTAAACGTATGGTGCTGGTTAAGGTTAATAGTGCGGAAATTAGATTGGCTCCTGACCCTACATCTAAACTTGTAGCCACGATTGAAAAAGATTTAGTGCTAGAGGTGCTGGAGATTATGCCAAGTAATGGCTGGCTTAAAGTAAAGCATAGAGATGGCGCTATCGGTTATATTTTAAATTCATCAATATGGGGTGCTGAATAGATGGTGAAGGCAACTCCTAAGAAAATTGTTGTTCTAGGTGCAGGTGCTTGGGGTACGGCGTTAGCGATGAATATCAGCGAACGTCATCCAGTCTCGCTTTGGGCTAGAAATGCTGGCCATGTTTCAGGGATGCGCAAAGCGCGTGCTAACCCATTATATTTGGGTGACTTTAAATTTAATGATCAATTGCAGGTTGAAGATGACTTGGCGACAGCTTTAGTTGGTGCTGATTTAATTCTTTCTGTAGTGCCTACAGCCGGCTTTAGACCGATACTCAAAAATATCAAGGCGCTCGGTTGCACAGCTCCTATTGTTTGGGCACATAAAGGCTTGGAGCCGGAATCGGCCAAACTGCCTTATGAAGTTGCCCTTGAGGAATTGGGTGATCCTAAGGTTACGGGCCAGCAGTGGGGCGCGTTATCAGGGCCAAGTTTTGCTGCGGAACTGGTCCGCGGTTTGCCTACTGCTGTAACTGTAGCAGCTAATGATGAGGCGTTTTCTAATACTGCAGCTTTGCTGATTCATGGCGCTAATTTACGTGTTTACCATACCACCGATGTCATTGGTGTTTCTGTGGGTGGTGCGCTCAAGAATGTGATGGCGATTGCAGCTGGGATTTCTGATGGTATGGGTTTTGGTAATAATGCGCGCGCGGCTATGATTACTCGCGGCTTAGCTGAGATTACGCGTTTCGGTATGGCGTTGGGTGCTTCACCGGAAACATTCATGGGTCTGGCTGGCGCTGGAGATTTAATTTTAACGTGTACTGGCCAATACTCGCGTAACCGTGAAGTGGGCTTGCAGTTAGCTAGCGGCAAATCACTGGCTGAAATTTTAAAAAGCTTAGGTCATGTCGCAGAAGGCGTTAGTACAACAGCCGAAGTGATGCGCCGTGCCAAAAGCATGCAAGTTGAGATGCCGATTACTTATCAAGTAGATCAAGTACTTTCATATGGTAAAAGCGCGCAAGATGCCGTCATGGATTTGCTAGGGCGTGATCAGAAATCTGAAGAATTGTAATCTGTTGACTCGTTAATGGGTTTTTTCGGTAAGCTTTTAGGCCATAAGAATCTAAACACCACCAACAAAGTCAATTTGGCGCCAAGCCTCATACAATAAAACTGCAGCTGAGTTGGAGAGATTCAAACTGCGACTATTCGGGAGCATTGGTAATCGTACTCGATTTTCTTCGGCAAATTCACTCCGTATTGACTCTGGTAGGCCGCGTGTTTCAGGGCCAAAAATAAAGACATCACCAGATTTAAACACAATATCGCTATGTCTAGCACTGCCTTTGGTGGTCACGGCGAATAAGCGTCTACCCACTAAAGCTGCCTTACAATCTTGCCAGTTTTCATGCACTTTTAACTCTGCATACTCGTGATAGTCTAGTCCTGCACGTTTCAACTGCTTGTCTTCCAGCGTAAATCCCAGCGGTTTTACAAGGTGTAAGTCAGCACCAGTATTGGCACAAAGACGAATAATGTTGCCAGTATTGGGAGGAATTTCAGGTTCGAACAAAACGATAGTAAACATACATCTCAATTTAATGGTTTGGGTAGCATTCTCGCTGCAAGACTACATTCTACATGGGCGGTAAAAGATTTTTAATTTTTCACTCTGATTGTTCAAGCTATGGATAGTGACGATCTCAGATTTTACCGTAGCAAAACTATTCCAATTAATATTCCTATATTAATTAGCCAGCTTTATGCTCGATATATTCCTAGCATAGAAGCATTTTAAAACAATTGATTAAATTTTAATCTAATGTTCATGGTTTGCACCATATTTGTTTGACAAGGTATAATTGCCATAGAAATCAAGTTAATACATTGCACGCTAAATTAAAGGAACAGTTTATGCTGGAATCAGCCAACAAATCTACAGCCATTAACTCTATCGCCGAAGCCGTGATTGATACCAGCTGTATAAAATCAAACCTAGCATCCGAAAAATTAGCGAGTAGCTCTGTTAATCGCTGGAGTGTTGCGGAAATTGTTGCATTGTTTGAATTACCTTTTAGTGATTTGATGTATCAAGCGCAAACTGTTCATCGATCACATTTTGATCCAAATGCGGTCCAAGTAAGCACCTTGTTATCGATTAAAACCGGCGGCTGTTCTGAAGATTGTGGATACTGCCCGCAAGCCGCTCGATATCATACTGAGGTGGAAAGTGAACCTTTGATGCGTTTGGAAGATGTGCTTACTGCTGCACAGGAAGCCAAAGACAACGGTGCTAGCCGGTTCTGCATGGGTGCAGCTTGGCGCGGACCGAAACAGCGTGATCTTGAGCCTGTGCTTAAAATGATCGCAGAAGTCAAAGCCATGGGTTTAGAAACCTGTGCTACCTTAGGTATGCTAAAAGAAGGTCAGGCAGAGCAGTTAAAAGATGCAGGCTTAGATTATTACAACCATAACCTAGATACTGCGCCTGAATTTTACGGTGAAGTGATTACCACGCGCACTTACCAAGATCGCCTAGAAACATTAGACCGTGTCCGCGATGCAGACATTAATGTCTGTGCCGGAGGCATTATTGGTATGGGTGAGTCCCGAAATCAGCGCGCTGGTTTATTGGCCCAATTGGCCAATATGGAACGTCCACCAGAAAGTGTTCCGATTAACTTACTGACTCAGGTTGAAGGTACACCATTACATGGTACTGAAGAATTAGATTTAATTGAATTCGTACGTACGATTGCTGCCGCACGCATTACCATGCCGTTGAGCTATGTTCGTTTATCTGCGGGTCGCCAAAGTATGCATGAAGGCATACAAGCTCTATGCTTTTTAGCGGGTGCCAATAGTATTTTTTACGGAGAGAAGTTACTGACTACTGGTAATCCAGACGCAGTTACGGATAAAAATTTATTTGCTAAACTAGGTATCAACCAAGCAGGTGTTAGCCAAGCTTAATCCATGCTTAACTCTTTAAAATTAAGCTTGGATCAGCGCAAGGTTGATGGTTTATTACGTCAGCGTCGTTTGCTTGACTCACCACAGGCTGAACATATTGTTGCTAACAATCAACATTTTCTGTCGTTTTGTAGCAATGACTACCTAGGCCTCGCTAACCACCCAGATTTGATTGCTACTATGCAGTCTGCGGCTCAGGCCTCAGGCGTAGGCAGTGGCGCTTCCAATCTTATTACTGGCCATCATCGTTATCACGATAATCTAGAAAAGCAGTTGGCAAAATTTGTGCAAATGCCAGCGGCCTTATTGTTTTCTACTGGCTATATGGCCAACATTGGCGTGATTAGCGCGTTGATGGGACGCAATGATGCGGTATTCGCCGACAAGCTGAATCATGCTTGTTTAAATGATGGCGCATTTTTATCACGCGCCGCATTTCATCGATTTCCACATAATGATGTCACAGCACTAGAAGCACTGCTTAAAACTAGCACTGCGAAGCATAAGTTAATTGCTGCTGACGCGGTATTTAGTATGGATGGCGATATGGCACCGTTGCCGGAATATTTATCGTTATGTGAAAAGTATGATGCTTATTTGTATGTGGATGATGCACATGGTTTTGGTGTTTTAGGTGAGCATGGTCAAGGTACGCTGAATCATTTTAAACTGAAGTCGCCACGGATTATTATGATGGCCACCTTGGGTAAAGCCGCGGGAGTGGCTGGCGCATTTGTTGCTGGTGAGCAAGTGGTGATTGATTATTTAATTCAAAAAGCGAATAGCTATGTCTATTCAACTCCTGCGCCTCCTGCGCTTTCGGCTACATTAAGTGCTTCTGTTAATCTAATTGAGCAGGGAGACCATTTACGTTCGCATTTACGCACTCTGATTGCTTATTTAAAAGACAATCTAAACTGCAGAAAATGGCAGTTGATGCCATCTGATACTGCCGTACAACCCTTGGTTGTTGGCGGAAACCATGAGGCATTAGCGTTAAGTGAGTATTTACAAAGCTGTGGAGTGTTGGTGCCTGCAATTCGACCACCCACAGTCCCTGTTGGTACTTCAAGGTTGCGCATTTCACTATCGGCGGCGCATAGTATTGAAGATATTCAGAAACTAATTAAAGTGTTGCATCAAGCAGAAACCTTATTATGAACAATACGCATATCGAAGTCATAGGCAACGGTCCAAACTTAGTGCTAATCCACGGTTGGGGGATGCATAGTGCAGTTTGGCAACCGGTGATTAAAAAGCTGAGTAAGGTGTTTACTCTTCATTTGGTAGATTTACCAGGGATGGGTTTAAGTCGGCCTATTGAACCATATCATTTACATGCAACAGCAGAAAATATTGCCGAAATTCTTCCCCCTAATGCAGATATAGTCGGTTGGTCTTTAGGCGGTCAGGTGGCGATGCGTATTGCTTTAGATTATCCAGACATGGTACGCAGACTCGTTCTGGTCGGCGCTACACCAAGCTTTGTGAATAAGCCTGATTGGCAGTTTGGTATGGCCGGAGATGTGTTTAGTAGTTTTGCCTACAGCGTCAATGCAGACTACCAAAAAACCATGACCCAGTTTTTAACTCTGCAATGTATGGGTGCTGACGACGCTAGATCTACAGTGAAGTTGTTGCGTAATAAATTTGCCGAGCGGCCGATTCCTAGCACCCAAGTTTTACAAAAAGCACTTCAGATATTATTGGAAACAGACTTGCGTTCGGAAATTGAGTATCTTCGTAAACCAGCACTTCTGATTCATGGTGACCGAGATACGCTAGCGCCTGTTCAAGCTGCGCATTGGATGATGCAACACTTACCAATGGGTTATCTGCGTGTAGTTGCTGGTGCGTCACATGCGCCATTTTTGTCTCATCAAACACAATTTATTGATGCGCTGACACAATTTTTAGAACCTACTAGTTTGTAATGCTTACCGACGATGTTTATCGCATGGATAAAGCGCGGGTGCGCTCTTCGTTTGGAAGGGCTGCACTTACTTATGACGCAGCAGCCGTGTTGCAAAAGCAAGTACGTACGGAAATGCTTAGCCGACTGAATTTGGTTAAATTAAAACCGGCCGTAATATTAGATGCAGGTTGTGGTACCGGTGCTGCTAGCCATGCTTTGCAACATCGTTTTAAACGCGCACAAGTGATATCACTAGATTTTGCGCATCCTATGTTGCAAAAAACACGCAAAACTGGATTATGGCAGCGCCTAAAATTGTTATGCGGTAGTTCAAAGCAATACCTGTTGTGTGCGGATATTGAGTCCATTCCGTTGAAGGATTCTAGCGTAGGTTTGCTGTGGTCTAACCTAGCGATACAGTGGTGTAACGATCTAGATGCAGCTTTTGAAGAGTTTCACCGCGTATTGCAACCTGAAGGGTTGCTTATGTTCAGTACCTTTGGTCCTGACACATTGCGTGAACTAAGAATCGCAAGTAATGAGGCTGCCAACACACCCTTTACCAGTGTCAGTCGCTTTATTGATATGCACGATATAGGCGATGCGTTGGTGCGTGCTGGGTTTAGTGCGCCTGTGCTTGATGTAGAACGCTTTACCTTAACCTACGATGATGTGCAAAGTGTAATGCGTGATCTTAAAAGCATTGGTGCACATAATGCCACTGCAGGCCGTGCTCGTGGATTACTCGGCCGTGGTTTTTTGCAAAAGTTAGCCGCGAGCTATGAACAATTTAGGCTGGGTGCTAAACAAGATGGCGGTAAATTACCTGCCACTTTTGAGGTGGTGTATGGGCACGCTTGGCGCTCGCAAGATAAACCAAAGTTTGATGCTGGTGTTTCGCCAGTGACATTTAAAAGTAGAGCTTAGATCTATAATGCAGTTGTCCGGTTCCTATTTTGTGATTGGTACTGATACTGATGTAGGTAAAACTTATATTGCTAGCGCATTGTTAAAACATTTTGTGCGGCTAGGTTTTAAAGCAGTAGGCATGAAGCCGATTGCCTCTGGCTGTGAAGTCAGTTCAATTTTTGACTCAGCACTTTCCAATGCAGATATTTTGGCTTTAAGTAGCGCGAGCAATGTAGAGGCACCACTTAATCTCATAAGCCCCTATCGTTTTGCCCCTGCTATTGCGCCACATATAGCCGCTGAACAAATAGGTGTAGACATGGATGTGGCTGTGATTTCGCAGGCATATCAACAACTCACTAAGTTAGCTGAGGTAGTGATTGTTGAAGGTGTTGGTGGCCTGTTCGTTCCTATCAATCAAAAACAAACATTGGCTGATGTTGCCCAAGCACTTAATCTACCCGTTATTTTAGTGGTGGGGATGCGGTTAGGCTGTATTAATCATGCGCTGCTTACGGTCGCCGCTCTTGAACAACATGGTTTAAAGTTGGCGGGTTGGATAGCCAATCAGATTGACCCCCAGTTGCTTAATTTTGATGAGAATTTAGACTCGTTGACGCAGCGAATAGATGCCCCATGTCTGGGTGTGGTGGCTTGGCAGGGCGAACTTCGCCTGTAATTACAGCAAGCTAAGTTCTAGCGTCCTAACACTACACTTTCTACCAACACTTTATATAATTGCAGTTCTTGTGGTGAATGAAGGCGTACATCAGGCACGATTACTTCTCCGCGCTTACCTGAATCTATGCCTAAAATGAACAATGGCTGACTTTCCCCCACGACACGTCCAGTATTGGCATCAAGTTGCACCACCTTAACCTTTACGCGTCCAATGGCGACTGCTGTTGGGTTCGAGACCACTGCATACAGATTTCCATAGCTATCTGTTTGTGTGCTGGCTTGCAAATGCTGAGAAGGGTGCAAAGGTAAATCTAAGCGCACATATTCCGCACTCGACTGCCGACCAATTTCGGAGTTGGAGTCTGCTGCAATTGAAAAATTTTCGAGTGCCATCTTGAGATCGCCACGCTCTTCTGCCATTTTTCCAAGTAAATAGTGGCTAGGTGCTGTCGGTAGTAGTGCGTTACCTTCTTCCAAATACTGCTCAGCCTCTGCCTTACGTCCTAAATTAAACAAGGCTACGCCAGCTTGAACGTGTGGCTTAAAGTAGTTGGGTTGCAATTGTATGGCTTTGTCGTAATGGGTTATAGCAACAGCGGATTTTTTCTGAGCCAAGGCAATGTCGCCTAGCAATTCCTGAAAGCGTGCTTCACGCGGTTCTATAGCGACAGCTTGTTTTGCCAGCGTTGTGGCTTTGTCGTAACTTTTCTCAGACAGCGCTTTTACGCCATTGTCATAAGCTTTGTAAGCGCTTTGAGTTGCCATAAGTTTGGCTACTTTTTGAGCATAGACTTCTTTGCCTAACTCGCCACCAGCACCGATTTCGGATAGCGTGGTTTTATTTGCATTGACGCGCTCCATCGATGGCGGATGACTGGCAAATAAGCCATCTACAAAGCTACTTTTTTGATCTTTACTTAAGCGTACAAAAGTTTCTTGTAAGGTCACTGCCGATGCGGGATCATAACCAGCTTTTTTCATATACCGCATGCCGTATAAATCAGCTTCACTTTCTGCATCTCGTCCATACTTACTGGTGGCCAGTTTTGCTCCCAGTTGCGCGCCACCGACAATTAAGTTGGAGTAGTTGGTATCTTTACTCGCCAAACCCACTGCAATCATAGCGCCCTGCATTAAGATGCCACGTTCCATTCCTTGTGCACCATGGCGTGCTGCAGCGTGAACCATTTCATGACCCATGACCGCGGCCAGTTCAGCTTCATTATTAAGCTCATAAAGTAACCCGCGATTAAATGCGATTTTACCGCCTGGCATCGCCCAGGCATTTGGTACTGAGTCATTAATAATCGTAAATTCGTAAGGTAATTTACGATCAGAAACGGCCGCAAGTTTATTACCTATGCTTTGAATATAAGCAGTTAGTTCTGGGTCTAGCGTGTAGTCCCCACCTTGAGATTGACGTGCAGGGGAGTAATTTTTCGAGCCTATGGAGATTTCTTGCGCTTCGGAGACTACTTGAAACTCTCTTTTTTTGTGACAGGATTGATGCCGCAGGCGCTGATTGACAGGGTAAGGCTAATCAAAAATAAAGTGATATTCCGTTTTTGCATCAATGGCTCCTTTATTTTGTGTAGAGTTGGTAGGTGCAGATGTACTCAAGAATACTATCAGGCAATAAATATCTTGCAGACTTTTGTTTTTGTAGGTTGCTTCGGATTGAAGTAGATGAAATGTCGAGTGCTGTGATTGTTTGCAACGTAATAAACCCGGCAGATTTGCTATGTAAATCTTCTGCATTCTCGGTAAAGTGCGATTGTAAAAAAATCTGCAATGATTTGGATAGGGGTTCTTGTTTTCCGATCACGGGCCTTTGCACCAATGCAATATGGCATAGCTGAATGATTTCTTGCCAGCGATGCCATGTGTCAAACTTGGTAAATGCATCGCTGCCAATCAGTAAGACCAAGCTAATATCCGCGCCCAATTCATCACGTAAGCTAAGTAGGGTGTCAATCGTATAAGAAGCACCTTCCCTATTAAGCTCACGGTCATCACAGCTAAAAAGGGAGTTGCCGGCTATACCTAAGCGCACCATAGTAGCGCGATGTTTTGCACTGACTTCCGGCGTAGACTTATGCGGTGGTTGCGCGGCGGGGATAAAACGTACGGCGCTGAGGTGAAGGTTGTCTGCTAACTCTTGCGCCATACGCAAATGTCCAAAATGTATGGGATCAAAAGTCCCTCCGGAGAGGCCGATCACTGTTTTTTTTGAATAAGTTGCGCTACCTGCTTGCATGTTGAACTACTAAGCTCGAACTTGGCCATCGCCTAGCACGATATATTTTAGTGAAGTGAGGCCTTCTAATCCTACTGGGCCACGTGCATGTAGTTTATCGGTAGAAATGCCAATTTCAGCACCTAAACCATACTCAAAGCCATCGGCAAATCGAGTGGAAGCATTGACCATAACGCTACTTGAATCAACCTCGCGCAGAAAACGACGCGCTTTGGTATAGTTTTCAGTGACTATGGATTCTGTATGTTGTGATGAATGAGTGTTTATATGAGCAATAGCTTCATCTAGGTTTTCTACCACTTTGCACGAAATAATCGCCGCCAAATATTCGGTATAAAAATCTTCGTTTGTGGCAACTTTGGCTTGCTTCACTAGGGCGCAAGTTTCGGCGCAACCACGAATTTCTATGCCATTGGCGCTTAACATATCAGCTATTTTCGGCAGCATAGTGCCAGCTACCGAACGGGCAATTAATAACGACTCTGCAGTATTGCACGTCCCTAGCCTTTGCGTTTTGCTGTTTTCTACGATACGCAGTGCTTTGTCAAAATCGGCATCGTCATCTACATAAACATGGCAGTTGCCATCCAAATGCTTAATAACTGGAATACGAGCTTCGTTCGACACACGTTCAATCAGCCCTTTGCCACCACGAGGCACAATTACATCTACATAAGCTTTCATGGTGATTAACTCACCTACTGCAGCGCGATCAGTGGTTTCTATCACCTGTACCCCAGTGGCAGGCAAGTTGGCCACAGCTAGGCCTTCTTGAACCAGTTTTGCCAAGGCTTGATTGCAATGTAAAGCTTCACTACCACCGCGCAAAATGGCAGCGTTGCCGGATTTAATACAAAGACCTGCCGCATCAACCGTGACATTAGGTCTGGCTTCATAAATGATGCCAATTACGCCTAGAGGGACTCGCATTTTCCCCACTTGGATACCACTCGGCATATATTTAAAATCGCTCATTTCACCAATTGGATCAGCGAGGTTGGCAATTTGCGTCAAGCCTTCAACCATGCTGGATATAGATTTTTCAGTAAGAGTTAATCGGTCAAGCATGGCGCTGTCTAGGCCATTCGCTTTAGCCGCATCTAAATCCTGCTGATTAGCAGCGAGTAAGGCACTACTTTCGCGCAAAATGGCATTGGCTATTGCTTTCAGGGCAATATTTTTTTGATTGGTGTCGGCGCTCGCCATTAGGCGTGAAGCTTTTCGCGCTTCAATGCCGATGTTCTGCATGTAGTCTTTAATGTTCACAGCATGTGCCATCATCTAATTTAAGTGGGTTTGATTATACGCTTTTCTGGTATTAGGTAATGCCTGAGTGTCATAACCTAGCGGCTGCGCACTCTAGCAAGTCCAAAACATAACCTAGAAATTTCCAGCCATGCATCACCGATTAATACACCTTTGGCAGTTTTGTCGATATCAGCTAATTTTTGTAGCGCAGCTTCCAATTGGCGTAAGCTAAGTCTAGCTAAAGCACGCTTAACTAAAGATTGCTTATCGCCATAAATGCGAGCATTGGTCATGGCATTGACTATGTTTTCTCCCCGCATATCAGCTTGTTTAATGCGCACTAATGGGCGCAATACCCACATGAGCGGATTCATCACTGCTAAGGCCGCTTCACCTTCGTCTTGCAAGCCTTGCAGGATTCTCACAGTGCGTTCAGCATCGCCAGCTAGGACCGCTTCACCGAGCTGAAACGCATCATAGCGAGACACGTTAAGTACAGCCTCGCGGACAAAGGCCTCACTTAATTCACCTTTTGGGTAGAGTAAACCTAGCTTTTGTACCTCTTGGTTAGCCGCAAGTAAGTTGCCTTCAACCTGATGTGCTAAAAATTCCAAGGTGGCAGCACTGGTATTTTGACCTTGTTGAGCGAGTCTATTTGCAATCCATTTTGGTAACTGCGAAGGGGCTATCTCATCTAAGCTAATGGTGACTGCTTGTTTTTCTAGTGCGGTAAACCAGGCGCTATTTTTAGCTTCACGTTCTAATGCAGGCAGAATGATTATCACGGTGGTTTCAGGCATAGCTTTATTGGCTAAACTCTGAAGTGCTTTGCCACCTTCAACGCCTGGTTTCCCAGAAGGAATGCTAATTTCTAATAAACGCCGACTGGAAAATAGTGAGATAGATTGACCATAAATTTGAATTTGAGGCCAATTGAAGTTACGCTCTACGCTTAAGGCCGTGCGCTCATCAAAGCCCTGCGCGCGAGCCGCAGCTCGAATAGCATCCAAATTTTCTCGCTGCGCCAGAGGCTCGTCACCGACCATAACATAAAGTGGTTGCAGATCTTGCTTTAGGTGCAACTCCAACTGATTTTGAGCTAAGCGCATTGCTATTATTTAGCGTTGAGTTTAATGGCTGTTAGACGCCTCAAAAGCTCGCGCATTGCGTCTTTTTGCATGTCGCTCATTAACATGACCTCTTCATCGGCTTTGCCCAGCAAGTTTGCATCGCTGTATGAAAAATTACGGCTAGCCTGGACGGTTTGCACTTCCCCCCATAATGGATTTGTAGCTGCTCGTGTTCTAAAACTGACCTGATAGCTCAGCGCGTATTCACTGACTTTACCATCACCACCAATAGATAAAATGCGCTTGTCAGTCTCTTCAGTTAAGAGCTCAAGCATTAGCTCTGCGTCTTCACTATCAGTCACTACTTTGACGCCGTTAGTTTCTAACGATTTTTTCAGGTCTTTAGACATGCTGAGCGTGCTACCTTGGATGAAAATCTTCTGAAAGGAAAGCTGTGCTAGTCCGCGCAACTGAAATCCGCATGCTGAAAGCAACAGGCTGCTAATGAGTATTAGGCTCAATATTTTTAGGCCTAAAAATAAGCCCAATGAAGGTTTTAAGTGAGCATGCATATAACTTACCCCACAACAATATTAATAAGTTTATTTGGTACCACTATGATTTTACGAACAGTCACGGGGGCTTCTATATATTTTTGCACGCAGTGTTGTTGCAATACTATTGTTTCTAGGGCCTGTTTGGATTCTGTTTTGGCTACCACCAAACTGCCGCGTAGCTTGCCGTTGACTTGTATCATGTACTCGACGGTATCCTGCACCATAGCCGCTTGATCAGCAACGGGCCAGCCAGCATCCAAGATATGTTTTTGAGGGCATAATTCTGACCACAGCGCTTGGCAGATATGCGGCACAATGGGTGACAATAAGAGCGCTGCATTTTGCAACACTTCTTGGCGCACCTGACGCGTAATGGTGTCTATACCTTCGATTTTAGCTAATGCATTCATCAGTTCCATAACCGAGGAAATAGCAGTATTAAAGCTATGACGGCGTCCGTAGTCATCGGCAACTTTGTCGATAGTTAAATGCAATTGCAATCGCATAGCTTTCAACTCAGCCGTTAGATCAGCGACGCTGTAAGCCTCTATCGTGCCCATGGACACATGGTCATAACAAGCTTTCCACACTCGCCGTAAAAATCGGTTTGCGCCTTCCACACCACTATCGGCCCATTCCAAGCTTTGCTCTGGTGGGGCGGCAAACATCATGAATAAACGTGCTGTATCGGCACCGTAATTATCAATCAAAGCCTGTGGATCGACAGTATTGCCTTTTGATTTACTCATTTTAGAGCCATCTTTAAGTACCATGCCCTGAGTAAGTAGGTTGGTGAATGGTTCATCATTTTTTATTAAACCGACATCTCGCATCAGCTTATTAAAGAAGCGCGCATAGAGTAAGTGCAAAATCGCATGCTCAATACCACCGACGTACTGATCTACCGGTAGCCAGTAATTAGCGCGTTCATCAACCATCGCAGTATTACTATCAAAGCTGGCGTAACGTGCAAAGTACCAAGATGACTCAAAGAAGGTGTCTAAGGTGTCGGTTTCACGCTTAGCTTGGCCTCCACAAGTCGGGCAGCTAGTTTCATAGAACATGGGATCTTTTTTAATAGGTGAACCTACCCCGTCCATTACAACATCTACAGGCAATACCACTGGCAATTGGGTTGCAGGCACTGGCACTTCGCCGCATTTGGCGCAGTGAATAATTGGGATAGGACAACCCCAGTAGCGCTGTCGTGAAACTCCCCAATCACGTAAGCGGTACTGAGTGCGTTTTTTGCCAAGATCTATGGCGCTTAAAGCTGAAGAAATAGCTTCTGTCGCTTGGTCAAAATTCAAACCATCAAACTTATCTGAGTTAAATAAAATGCCATGCTCAGTCATCGGTAATGTGTTGTTGTCACTAAGCCCAATCACGGCTTTAATTGGCAAGCTGTATTTATTAGCAAACTCAAAGTCGCGCTCATCATGAGCTGGCACGGCCATCACAGCACCTTCGCCATAGCTGGCAAGCACATAGTTTGCTACCCATACCGGTAATATCTCGGCATTTAGTGGGTGTGTCACAAACAAACCAGTCGCCATCCCCTTTTTCTCAGCAGTGGCGACGTCAGCTTCAGCTACGCTACCCCTTTTACATTCGGCTATAAAATCGGCTAGCTTAGGATTGCTTTGCGCGGCTAACGTTGCCAATGCGTGCTCAGCGGCAATGGCAACATAGGTCGCGCCCATTAGTGTGTCAGGACGAGTGGTGTATACTTTTACTGTGCCATCTTGGCTTGTCAAAGGAAACTCCACTTCGCAGCCATAGCTTTTGCCGATCCAGTTGCGTTGCATGGTTTTGACTTGCTCTGGCCAGCCATCGAGTGTGTCTAAGTCATTGAGAAGTTCTTCAGCGTAAGCTGTAATTTTCATAAAATACTGTGGAATATCGCGCTTTTCTACCAAGGCGCCACTACGCCAGCCACGGCCATCAATAACTTGCTCATTGGCAAGCACCGTGCCGTCAACTGGGTCCCAGTTGACGCTGGAAGTCTTTTTGTAAATCAAACCTTTTTTGTACAGCTCAGTAAATAACCACTGTTCCCACTTGTAGTACTCAGGCTTGCAGGTAGCAATTTCCCGATTCCAATCCACACCTAAACCCAATTGCTTTAACTGGGTTTTCATATGCTCTATATTTTCATAGGTCCATTTAGCCGGTGCGGTTTCATGTTTAATCGCAGCATTTTCTGCAGGCAAACCGAATGCATCCCAACCCATTGGTTGCAGTACGTTATAACCCTTCATTTTGTGAAAACGGCTTAATACATCGCCTATGGTGTAGTTTCGAACATGACCCATATGAAGGCGCCCAGACGGGTAGGGGAACATGGATAAACAATAGTATTTGGGTTTATCTGAAGTTTCAGAGGCGGCAAATGTTTGATTGCTTTCCCAGTAAGCTTGGGCGGTTTTTTCTATGTCTTTGAAGGGGTACTGCTGCTGCATGGCGGTCATTCTTTAATATAAATTTAATAACAAAATTATACCTTGAAGCGCCTGATTTTGCTGGATTTAGTCATCAGCTATTACTGAGATCTTTTGGGGAGAATTCCCTCAGAATCGTAATCTTTGTATTTACGGTCTAAGGGAAAGTCTGACTTGCTATGTTTAAGCTAACGATGCAAAAATATTGTCACGTATTTTCGTCATATCGCCAAGCCCTTGCACAAATACATGTTTAGGTGCCCCAACTAAGCCACTATTGGCCCAATCAACGTAATACTTTACCAAAGGTTTGGTTTGTTTGTGGTAAACATCTAGTCTCGTTTTTACTGTCTCTGCGGCGTCATCTGGACGTTGCACTAACTCTTCTCCGGTGACATCATCTTTACCCGCTACTTTTGGAGGATTAAATTTAACATGGTAGGTGCGACCTGATGCTGGATGTGAGCGCCGCCCACTCATACGCTCAATAATTGCCTCGTCTGGCACATCAATTTCCACTACATAATCTATACCAACACCAGCTTTTTTCATGGCCTCAGCCTGCGGAATCGTGCGAGGAAAGCCGTCAAATAAAAAGCCATTGACGCAATCGGCTTCTTTAATACGCTCGCTCACCAACCCAATAATTACGGCATCTGGTACGAGCCCGCCACTATCCATAAATGCTTTGGCTTCTAGGCCAAGTGGTGTGCCGGCTTTAACGGCTGCACGCAACATATCACCAGTAGAAATTTGCGGAATATTGAATTTGTCACGTAAGTAAGTAGCTTGTGTGCCTTTACCAGCACCAGGAGCGCCTAAAAGTATGATTCGCATAAATGGACCTTGAGAAGTTAAGTGTTAAATAATGATGGAAATTTGGCCGTAATTATAACAGTCGTCATGAATGTACGGATGTGCTCAGGTAATTGCTGATGCGAACAAAGTCCTCTACGCTTAAGTTTTCGGCGCGCAATTGTGAACTAATATTAAGCACAGTAAATCCTTCGTCATCGAGCAAGCCTTTAAGCGTATTTCTTAAAGTTTTACGGCGTTGGCCAAAGCCAGCAAGCACTACTTTGGCAAATATTCGCTCATCGTTAGCTACGAAGGGCAACGTCGCATGAGGTACGCAGCGCACAAAGGCTGACTCCACTTTTGGAGCAGGTTCAAAGGCTTCTGGTGGTACTGTAATTAAATAATCCATCTTCAATTTATATTGCAACATCACGCTTAGGCGTCCGTATGCAGGGGTTGATGGACTCGCAACCATCCGCTCCACCACTTCTTTTTGCAGCATAAAGTGCATATCGGTAATGGCGCCAATATTATCAAGTAGATGAAATAAGATTGGCGTGGAAATGTTGTAAGGTAAGTTGCCAGTGACACGCAGATTATGACCTAGGCTCGTGAAATCAAATTTCAAAGCATCGGCACTATGTATGCTAATCGCTTGGTTGAGATAGGTCTTTTCCATCCAGGCAATAATATCTCTATCTACCTCTACCACATGTAGCAGGTTTAAGCGTTGCAGTAAGGGTTTGGTGAGAGCACCTAAGCCAGGGCCTATTTCCACCATTAAATCATCAGCTTTTGGCGCAATCGCCATAATCAAGCTCGCAATCACACCTTGATCGGTAAGAAAATTTTGGCCGAAGCGTTTTTTTGCAATGTGTTTCATAGGCCTAGTCGTTTATTTTTTGTGCGCTGGATTTAGTTAGCATTACAGCTAATTCGATCGCTGCCAGCATGCTACCAATCTCAATATTACCGCTACCAGATAAGTCTAGCGCAGTGCCATGATCTACAGAGGTGCGAATTATAGGTAGGCCCAATGTAATATTGACGCCTTCGCCGAAGCTTGCGTGTTTGAGTACAGGTAGACCTTGGTCATGGTACATGGCAAGTACGGCATCAGCGCCACTTAGATTGTGTTTGGCAAATAATGTGTCAGCAGGTAATGCACCTATCAGTTGCATGCCGGTTGCACGAAGTTTTTCTAGAACTGGATTGATAATATCAATTTCTTCACGCCCCAAGTAACCATCTTCTCCAGCGTGCGGATTTAAGCCGGCCACCAAAATACGTGGATTTTCAATCGCAAACTTAGTGATTAAATCATGATGCAAAATACGTAGCGTTGTTTCTAAGTTATCACGCGTAATGGCTGCAGGCACATCTTTCAGTGCTAGGTGTGTGGTGACTAATGCTACACGCATACCACCACCAACCAGCATCATGACGACATGGGGGGCATGGGTGAGCTGCGCTAAAAATTCAGTATGACCACTAAAAGCAATGCCAGCTGCATTAATGACACCTTTATGTACTGGTGCGGTAACCATGGCGTCAAACTCAAAGTTGACGCAACCTAAGGCGGCAGTTGCAAGTGTGTCCAATACATATTGGCTGTTAGCTGTATTTAAGCTACCAGCAACCACTGGCTTGTTTGTCGCTTGATGATAGACCGTTAGCGCACCGTTGCCTAAATGGGCTTGATTATTTTTTTTTACATAAGGAATAATGTTAAGTGGTAGCTGTAATTGAGCTGCGCGTGCTTGTAGCATAGTGGTGTCTGCAATTACCACTACATTAGCTGCTAAGGTTTGTTGAGCCAGCATAATGCATAGATCTGGACCTATGCCTGCCGGCTCGCCTGCTGTAATGGCAATTGTTGGCAATAACATCTTGAGCTTAGGTGAAGACTAGAACTTATCTTCGAGTCGTAGTTCTACAAAAGCGCGATCACGGAGTTCCCTTACCCAGTCTTGGTAAGCTTCTTCAGATTTTCTTTTTCGAATTTCTTGGCGTGCTTTTAAGCGGGCAGCTTCTTTACTCATGTCTTGTTTGCGTCTTTCTAATACCTGAATCACGTGCCAGCCAAACGGAGTGCGCACGGTCGAGCTAATCTGACCATCTTTAAGTTCGTTCATAGCCTTTTCAAATAGAGGTACTGTATCGCCGGGATTGACCCAGCCTAAGTCCCCTCCGTTAGATGCGGAGCCGTCTTCAGATAACTGACGAGCCAGCACTTCAAATTTCTCGCCATTGTCTAAACGCTCTTTAATTAAATCGATTTTCTTTTTACCATCATTCTCAGAAGTTACTTCTGAAAGCTTAATCAGGATGTGACGCGCATGCGTTTGCTCAATGACTAAAGGTGAACTGCCACCACGCTTACTAATCAATTTAAGTATGTGGAAGCCATTAGGGCTTCGTAGAACTTCTGACACGGAGCCAACCTGCATATTTTTTAAAGCATCTAAAAATAAGGCTGGCATTTGTGTGCTACTTTTCCAGCCTAAACTGCCACCTTCTAAGGCGTTAGGGGCGTCAGAAAAGCTTGCTGAAACTTTGGCAAAGTTAGTGCCTGCCTGAAGTGCTTTGATCACTTCATCAACCTTAGCCTTAGCTTTTTGTACATCTTCAGTGGCACCTTCTTCTGGCGTGCGAATTAAAATATGCGCGATTTCATATTCGTCCTGATTTTCATTGCTAGAGGCCTGTGTGGTCAAGAAGTTGTCAATTTCAGATTCACTGACATTTATGCGGCTATCTACTTCGCGCTCGCGTAGCCTTGCGATTGTAATTTCATTGCGGATATCGGCCCTAAATTTACCCATACTGACGCCATCTTTAGCTAAGGCATCGGCAAATTCGGTCAGTGTTAGTTGGTTTTGTTCAGCAATGCGTTCAATAGTTTTGTCGAGCTGACTGTCATCAACTTTAAGCCCTGACTGCGCGGCGTATTGCAGTTGTAAGGTGTCGGAAATTAAACGCTCTAAAATCTGTTTACGTAAAATATTCTCTGCTGGCAATTCGGTGCCTTGTTTTTGAAGTTGTGCAGTAACAGTTCGAATCCGGCTTTCTAGTTCCTGTTCAGTCACTACAGTTTGATCAACAATGGCCACTATGCGGTCAATTTTGACTATTTCAGCAGCTTGTGAGGTCATGTTTATGCAGATCAGAGCTGAGGTTATTAGTAATAAGAATGTAATAATTTTGCGCAAAATAGATACTCGTAAAAGTTATTGATAGGTTTCAGACATAAGGCCGGTGTTCACATAACCCGGCACACTACGTTTGATAATGCCCAGTGGATTTGCGCCAATAGAAGCTAATCCACCAAGTTCAAGCTGGAAAAATAGCGCATAGTTGGCATTGCCAGATGTGGCTGTTGGTATGGTGGCAATGGTACTAATGCGCTGAATAACAGATCTTGCAATCCAGCAACCAGCATTATATTCTACCCCAGCTAAGGATTCGATCATTTGTTTAGTTTGTATTGAGTAATTGATACGACCTACGGCAAACCAGCCTGGTTTTAGCGGCCATTGACCGGACACGTTAAACTGATCAACGTTGGCTGCCGCAATTGCCGCGGCAACTGTTACAGGACTAGTACCTGGTGCAAAATAAATTGTACTTAATGCATCGTTACGATGACTGTAACTTAGATTTAGCACCTTTCCAGGCTCAGGACTATAACGACTAGTAATGGTTTGATTGGGCGTTACACCAGCTAGAGTGTTATATCTTAAAAAAGCATCTACTTTCCAATTGGTTTTTAAATTGGCGCTCAGCCCAGCAATAATGTCTGAGCTATTACTTTGTCTAAAAGCTGCGGGGTTTGAGTAATCAAGTGCTACTTTTTGATTAGAAAAATAATAACGTTGGCCGATTGAGGCTGATAGCCTTTGCATGCCTGTGTCTGATTCAATAAAGCGAGTAGTTAGTCCTGCACTAATTTGATTGGCATTATTAATACGGTCATTACCAGAGAACTGGTTCTCTGCGAATAACGAGCTAAAGTTTAAATCAATTACACCAGAGTCAAACACAGGAATTTTGGACTGATCTGTATTAGGTATATATACGTAGAATAACCTTGGTTCCAAAGTTTGTGCGTAGGCTCGGTTCGCTATTTTAAAATCACGGTCAAAGTACAAGCCACTATCTACGCTCAATATAGGTAGTGCGCGCTGTTGAGGCCCTAAGTTGTTTGGATCGTTGTTAAGAGAGTAGCTAGTCATGTGCACACCGATTTTGGGTGTAATGAAGCCATAAGGACGGGTAAAGGACTCGGTGATGCTAGGGTATGCTGTGACTCGCGTGCCTGTAGTTAGCTGTGAGGCATTAATATTACTGCTATTTGTATTAAAGGCCACCAGTTGCGTATATAAGTTAGCTTTGATGTCACCATAATACTTAGAGCCACTTAGCGTCAGTTGAGGTAAGCGTTCGTATGGATAGGATACGCCGTCTAGGGTTTGGAATTTTTGTGCAAGGGCGTTAAAGCGCCATGTTTCATCTGCGTAATCAACATTAAACTGTTGTGGCAACAGAACACGGCTGGTGGTGGTAATACGTGTAGATAATTCAGAGAAGTAGAGGTTATCTGATGTTTTTTCAACGGCATAGCCTGCTGACCAGCCATTGCCCAAAATTTGCTTATGTTTTAGGTTCATGTAGTAGCGATTATTGCCAGTTTGATTGTCGCTGGGTAGATATTCAAGATTATCAATACCTGAATATTGTTCTTCCAAGTATCTGAACTGACCTTGCAACTGAACACCGCGTTTACTTAATTCGCGCATGGTGATGGTCGCATCTCTGTTGGGGGAGATATTCCAGTAGTAGGGTATTGAAAATTCGAAGCCGCTGAGGGATGTGCTTCCGTAGCTTGGTGCCAGAAAGCCACTTTCACGCTGACCGCCGTAAGAGAATCCAATATATGGTGAGTAGAGTATGGGCACACCCTTAAACTCTACATAGGCATTTTTAGCGGTACCTGATTCGCTATAGCCATTCAAATTTAGTTCTTTGGATTTGATATACCAGTCTTCCACTCCAACTTTGCAGGTGGTATAGGTTGCGTCAAGTAAGCGCTTTTTATCAAGGCCTTCAAAAAAGAGAATGCTGGCATCGGCACGTGATTGCGCAGGTAATGGTTCGGTGCCAAGCGTTGTGGAGAAAGGCGCTAAACTAGTTGGGTTATCATTATCTTGTGCAGTCAGATTCACTAAGGATTGCTGAGTGAGTTGTGGGGGTCTAGCAGGCTTAACGCTTGTGCTACGTTGCTCTTTTGTTCCCAGCGCTTTTGTAATATTGATCTTGGCGTCACGCATGTCACCTATACTTTCAGATAGCCGCATATTGAGTTCAGGCCCATGAAGATTGGCATCGCCTAACTCTATTCGCACATTACCCTTTGCATGTAGTTCGTCATTTTGCACGTCGTATTCAATGAGGTCGCCAAAGATATCCTGCTTGTCGCGGTGAAGTGATGCATTGCCGATGGCGCGCATTTGCCTATCTAAATGCACTTCAAGCTTATCACCGTCAATAACGATAGCATCACTTATTGGAATTTGGTTGACCACTTCTTCAGCTTGGGTGCTGAGGCTTGATAGTAATAAAACCGCGCTAATACCCGCAAATAAATGGTTTTTTAGCATGCATTAATCACTAAATTTATTGTGAGTTTAGCTTGGATGATGGGCGAAGAGATTAGAGGCACGTGTATATAGGCAGACGGTTTTATTTTATCAATGATAAAATCTCATAAATCGCAGTTTTTGGCAATCAATAATTAGAAATAGCCGCTACTAAACAAGATTTTTTTTAACTCTAGGCGCTCGCCTAAACATATATTTGGATAAGCGTTCGTGGACAATAGACAGCAACAACTTGAAACTTGGTTAAGTACCGCATTAAAGTCGGCGAAATTTACGCTGACAACCGCATCCGCTGATGCCAGCTTTAGGCGCTATTTCAGGGTGCATGTGGCTGATAAAACTTTGATTGCAATGGATGCGCCCCCAACTCATGAGAGTTGTACGCCGTTTGTGCAAGTGGCACAATTATTGGCAGAGGCTGGTTTAAATGCACCTAAGGTGTTGGCGCAAGATTTAGCGCAGGGCTTCTTATTGTTAAGTGATCTAGGTGACGATACTTATTTATCTAAGCTTAATGACAAAACTGCACCAGAACTCTATAAAAATGCCACCGATGCTTTGATTAAAATGCAAGGTATAAGCGCCACTGGCGTTTTGCCAAATTATGATGCAGCCATGCTGGGTCGTGAGATGCAACTTTTTCCTGATTGGTATGTTACGCAGCATTTAAAAACTACCTTAACGCCTGAGCAACAAGTTGTTTTAAATAATACCTTTAAGTTGTTGAGTGAAAATATTTTAGCGCAAGGTCAAGTGTTTGTGCACCGTGATTATCACTCCCGCAACTTAATGTTAACCGCAGAAAATAACCCAGGAATTTTGGATTTTCAAGATGCGGTGTATGGCGCGATTAGCTATGACTTGGTTTCATTGTTAAAAGATGCTTATATAGGATGGGATGAAGAGCAGGTGATTGATTGGGCAGTGCGCTATTGGCAGCCAGCCAAAAAAGCAGGGTTGCCAATACCAGATGATTTTTCTGAGTTTTATCGGGACTTTGAATGGATGGGTGCGCAGCGCCATATTAAGGTGCTAGGTATTTTTGCACGCTTGAGCCATCGAGATGGCAAGCATAATTATCTTAATGATATGCCTATAGTCATGGCCTATTTACGCAAAGTGTGTGAGCGCTACGTGGAATTAAGACCTATGTTAAGGCTGCTAAATCAATTTGAGCAGTCACAGCCGCAAGTAGGATACACATTCTAGTGCGAGCGATGATTCTAGCTGCAGGTCGCGGTGAGCGCATGCGACCGCTTACTGATAACACCCCCAAGCCCTTGTTGACGGTTGGGGGTAAGTCTTTAATTGTCTGGCATTTGGAGCGGTTGGCTAGTGCCGGCTTTACGGAAGTGATTATTAATCACGCACATTTAGGTAGTAAAATTGAATCGGCTTTGGGTAATGGCAGTCAGTGGGGCTTAAGTGTCCAATATAGCCCTGAGCCAACGGCGCTGGAAACGGCAGGTGGCATTGCTCAGGCTTTGCCGTTATTAGGAGATTCACCATTTGTTGTTGTAAACGGTGACACCTATACTGAATTTGATTTTTCTACTCTACGGCATGCCTTAGAAGCGCCGTCGTTAGCGCATTTGATTATGGTGGATAATCCGGTGCAGCATATGGAAGGTGATTTTGCGTATCAAAATGGTCAATTGCTCGTTACTGGGGCACCAAAGTTAACTTTTTCTGGTGTCGGTGTATATCAACCTAGCTTGTTTGCTAATATTGAGCGTGGACAACCCGCGAAGCTAGCACCTATTTTACGATTGGCTATTGAGCAGCACTTGGTAAGCGCTACGCATTACCAAGGTGTATGGCATGATATAGGCACGCCAAAACGTTTAGCCGATTTAGATCAACAGCTAACTGCCAGAGCTTAATTAATCATGCTGGCTTAGATTGAACCTTATCGGCCGTTAAGCGCCCAAAAAGATTGGTAATAATATTCCCGTTCGAAACGAAACAAGAGGCCGCATGAATTTAGATATCGCAGAATTCAAGTTAAGAAGACAAAAGCTCATGGCAGCCATGGGTAATGGTGTTGCCATTATTCCTACAGCGAACGAAGCTATACGCAACCGAGACAGTCATTATCCCTACCGTTTCGATAGTTATTTTTACTACTTAACTGGCTTCCAAGAGCCTGAGTCAGTGTTGGTGTTGGTGGCAGCTAGCATCAGCGGTCCTGCACAATCTATATTGTTTTGTCGTGACAAGGATATGGAGCGTGAAATTTGGGATGGCTTTAGATTTGGAGCTGATGCAGCGCGTGAGAGCTTTGGTTTTGATGCGGCTTACTCTATTCATGCATTGGACGAGTTGTTATTAAAGCTCTTAGGCAATCAGCCTAAATTATTTTTTAGCCTAGGTGAAAGTTTAACTTGGGATAATCGAGTGACGGGCTGGATTAATAATTTGCGCGCGCAGGCGCGTACAGGCGTGAGCGCGCCAGATGAAATTGTTGATGTGCGCAAACTGCTTGATGAATTACGTCTATATAAATCGCCGTTTGAGCAAGCCTTAATGCGAAAATCCGCTGTAATCGCCGCGGCGGCCCATAACCGCGCCATGCGATTTACGCAACCGAATATGATGGAATATGAAGTTGAGGCAGAGTTTTTGCATGATTTTTATCGAAAGGGTGCGCAATCGCCAGCTTATACCAGTATCGTTGCTGGAGGTGCCAATGCGTGCACGCTTCACTACAACGCGAACAATCAGAAACTTAATGCTGGTGATTTGTTGTTAATAGACGCAGGCTGCGAGTTTGATGGATATGCTTCAGATATTACGCGTACTTTTCCGGTCAATGGTAAATTTAGCGGCGCGCAAAAAGAGGTCTATGAGCTCGTATTAGCCGCACAAGCAGCAGCCATTGCCAAAGTGAATATAGGTAGTCATTGGAATGAGCCACACGAGGCCGCTTTGAACGTTCTGATACAAGGTTTTATTGATTTGAAGTTATGTACAGGTACTCTCGATGCGGTGTTGGAGTCCGGCACCTATCGGCAGTTTTATATGCATAGAACTGGACATTGGTTAGGTCTAGACGTACATGATGCAGGTGAGTATAAAGATAAGCAGAGTGACTGGCGTAAGTTGGAGCTTGGTATGGCATTAACGGTGGAGCCTGGTTGTTATATTCGTCCAGCCGACAATGTGCCTGAAGCATTTTGGAATATAGGCATACGCATAGAAGATGATGTGTTGGTGACCGCCAATGGCTGTGAAGTAATAACAGCTGCTGCCGTAAAAACAGTCGCCGATATTGAAGCGTTAATGCAAAGCTAGATGTCACAACCAATTATTATCATTGGTGGTGGGCCAGTAGGTGCAACCTTAGCGTTATTGCTTGTCAAGCAAGGGGTAAGTGTGACCGTGCTCGAAGCGCGTGGTCTTGGTGCCGCGCATAGTGAAAGCCGTGCTTTAGCTTTGTCTTTTGGCAGTCGGCGCATTTTAGAAAAACTTGGTTTGTGGGGAGCTCTAAGCACTCAAGCAACGCCCATTAATAGTATCCATGTTTCACAAAAAGGTAGTTTCGGTCGCACTCAGTTGCATGCTGGTGATTACCATCAGGAAGCATTGGGCTATGTCTTATCCTATGGCGTATTAAGCGCAGCATTGGATCGTGCAATTGCCGATGCAAAGTCTGTGAATTTTATATTTGAAGCAAGTGCCTCTAGCATTGTTTATGACGTATCGCAGGCAACGGTGACTTATACTCATTGCGGTCTAGCTCATAGCATTAGTAGCCCTTTGGTGGTGCTTGCTGATGGTGGACGTACCTTGGATGAACTGACAGGCTTGAGTCGTGAAACCAAAGAGTATGGTCATGATGCTTTAGTAACTAAAGTACGTGCGGAGCTACCGCATCATAATGTCGCTTATGAACGCTTTACTGCCAACGGCCCGATTGCTTTATTGCCTAATGGAGGTGAGTTTGACTTTTCATTGGTGTGGACCGGTGAAAAATCATTTATTACGTTAATGCTCAGCTTAAGTGACGCTGACTTTTTGGAAAAATTTCATCAGCAGTTTGGTGATCGTGTGGGCGATTTTTTAAGTGTTGAAAAACGTCTGAGTTTCCCCTTGAAAATGGCGCAATTAAAACCAGATGCGCAGCAATCTAAGCATTTAGTGGTGATTGGTAACGCTGCACAAACCATGCATCCAGTCGCGGGACAGGGTTTTAATGTTGGGTTGCGTGATGCGGAATCTCTGGCTCAATATATTGCCAGTGCCTCTGCCGATGAGTTAGGGTCTGCTAACATGGTGGCTAGTTACCAAGCAAGTCGCAAGTCTGATACTAAAGGCGGTTTATTTTTTACAGATTTTCTAGTCAATTTATTCTCAAATGATCTGGTTGGCCTATCCGCCTTGAGAGGCGCTAGTTTAGGGGTTTTTGACGTGATTCAGCCCGTTAAAAAGTATTTGGTTGGTAAAATGAGTTTCGGAAAATGAGTCACGAAGTTGAAGTGTTGTGCACAGATATCGCTATCGTCGGTGCAGGGTTAGTGGGTCTTTCTGCTGCGATTGCCTTGCATCATGCTGGATTTCTGGTGCGATTGATTGATAGCCAAAGTCCATTGCAATTTGACCTTGTTGACGAAAACTGGGATAGCAGAATTTACGCCATTAGCCCTAATAATGCACACTGGCTAGGAAGTTTGGGGGTTTGGAATTCATTAAATCCTAAGCGAATTGGCACTATGCAGGCTATGGAAATTTATGGAGATAGCGCATCCCACCCTTTGTTACTGGAGGCTGAAGATGTTCATTCAGATCAATTAGGCTTCATAGTTGAAGCACGCGCGCTGCAGCAGGCGCTGTTCCAAAGAGTGGTTGAGCTAGGCATTCCAACTATGATGGATACGAGTTGCACGGCCATTAAAAGCAGTGCCAAAAAAGCTAGCTTAAGCGTGACTAGCCAGCTTCATTCGGAACAACTTATTGAAGCCCAATTACTTTTGGCTGCTGATGGCAGTCAATCTTGGGTACGCCAGCATGTCGGTATGACAGTGGCCAAAACTTCCTACCAGCAAGTAGCGGTGGTGGCTAACTTTAATGTTGAGAGATCCCATGCCAATATTGCGCGACAATGGTTTTCCAGCAGTGAAGGCAGTGCTTTAAGCATTTTGGCATGGTTGCCTTTACCAGAAAATACCATTTCTATTGTGTGGTCGGTCTCAAGTGAATACGCCGCTAAACTTCTAGCTTTAAGCGAAGAGGAGTTTACGCACTGTGTAGCCAAGGCTGGCGGACATTGTTTAGGCAACTTTAAATTGCTAGCCAAGCCGTCAACATTCCCCTTAAGCTTGCAGAAAACTGCGGAGCTAAACCAAGACTGCGTGCTACTAGTGGGGGATGCTGCACATCAAGTTCATCCGATGGCTGGTCAAGGCGTAAATCTAGGGTTTAGGGATGTCATTGATTTAGTTAAAGTCTTGACTGAGAAAAATCAATATCAAGCCATAAACGATAGTAACGTGTTTAGAAAATATACGCGCCTAAGAAAAGCCGATATGATGCAGATGCTTTTATTAACTGACGGTCTCTATAAATTGTTTTCGAGCCAACATCCTGTGGTTAAAAAAGTAAGGAATCTTGGCTTGTCTATGGCGCAGTATTCAAACATAAAAAAAATGTTGGTGGCTATTGCTATTGCACTTTAAGTTTATTACACAATTTATATAGAAGGAATTTGCATGTTTAAACAATTAGTCGGCTTGGTCTTATATGCTGTATTTACAACCTTAGCCATGGCTGATGAGGCTAGTGTGAAAAAAGCAGTAGAAGCGGCTTATCCAAAGTTTAAGGTTGAAAGCGTCACTAAGACCAATTATGGAGGATTGTATGAAGTGTTTATGGGTGGGCAAATCATCTATACCGATGAAAAAATGAGTTTTTTAATTGCCGAAGGACGCTTAGTTGATCCTAAATCTAAAAAAGACATTACAGGCGAACGTCTAGAAGAACTGACGAAAATAGACTTTTCAAGTCTGCCGCTAGAGCAAGCGATTAAAGTAGTTAAAGGCAATGGTAGTCGTAAGTTGGTCGTATTTTCTGACGTAGACTGTCCGTATTGTAAGCGTTTAGAGCAAAATGAATTAAGCAATATTAGCGATGTTACGGTGTACACTTTCCTTTATCCAATAGCACAATTGCACCCAGAAGCCGCCGCTAAGTCTAAGTTGATTTGGTGTGCAACAAACAAGGCGAAGGCTTGGGATGATTGGATTTTTCATAACCAACTACCCAAAACTAGTGCTAACTGTGATGTTCCATTAGAAAAGGTAGGTGAGCTGGCGAAAACTTTGGGCGTGACCAGTACGCCTACTTTAATATTTTCTGATGGTAAGCGCATGTTAGGTGCGCAGCCATATAAGGAAATTGAGCGAGCGCTTATAGCGGCAAATAAAAAGTAGGCACTGCAGAGGTTCTTAAGGGGCAACGTAAATAGGTCTTCAGGCCAAATAGCTTTGTGTGGAATACTTGACATTTATCCCTAAGCAAATTATAAAGTGGCTTAGGTGTTTGGATTCGAGTTTTTTGCACTCAACTTTAATTAAGCGGCTGCAATCTCTATACTTGAGGCAAACTTTTTGGGGCGCCCCCTTTAGTCTTAGGTAAGGAAGTATAAAATGGCAACAGGTACCGTAAAGTGGTTTAATGATTCTAAAGGCTTCGGCTTTATTACTCCAGATGATGGTGGTGACGATTTATTCGCCCATTTCTCTGCGATTGTAGATGCTGGTTACAAAAGCCTTAAAGAAGGCGAGCGCGTTAGCTTTGAAGTGACCGATGGTCCAAAAGGCAAGCAAGCATCAAATATTCAAAAAGCTTAAGTTTTTTCTAGCTGAAGTACTTTCAGAACTGCTAGTACTGGTTAGATTAAATGCTTTAGAAATATAGTAGAATTTATCGGCTCGTATCATTTACGAGCCGTTTTTTTTATTACATTTTGAAGGGTTTAACCCTTCAAGCCGGTTACATATTGGCAATTATTTCATCGCCAAATTGTGCTGTCCCAACTTGTGTTGCATCGGTCATTTGGCTAGAAAAGTCACTGGTGACGCGTTTTGCTGTAATTGCACTAGCCACCCCTTTCAACACCAAGTCAGCCGCTTCTACCCAACCTAAATGACGCAACATCATTTCTGCTGAAAGAATTAGTGAACTTGGATTTGCAATGTCTTTACCTGCAATCTTAGGTGCAGTGCCATGGGTGGCTTCAAACATGGCAATGGTGTCACTTAAATTAGCACCTGGGGCTATTCCAATGCCACCTACTTGCGCAGCTAGTGCATCACTCATGTAATCACCATTTAAATTAAGAGTTGCCACGACATCGTAATCTTGTGGATGCAATAAAATTTCTTGCAAGAAGGCATCGGCAATACAGTCTTTAATAATCATGCCGTTAGGCAATTTGCACCAAGGTCCGCCATCAATCTCAACCGCGCCAAACTCTTGCTTTGCTACTTCATAACCCCAGTCTCTAAAACCACCTTCGGTAAACTTCATAATGTTACCTTTGTGCGCGATTGTGACTGATTTTCTATTATTATCAATCGCGTATTGTATTGCCTTGCGCACCAAGCGTTGACTACCTTCTCTTGACACTGGCTTAATGCCGATAGCAGAAGAATCTGGGAAGCGGATTTTTTTCCGCATGCCCATGTCGCTTAAGAAGTTTATTACTTTTTCAACTTCATCAGTGCCAGCAGCCCATTCAATACCAGTGTAAATATCTTCAGTATTTTCGCGGAATATCACCATGTTGGTATTTTCTGGATGCTTGAGTGGGCTAGGTACGCCAGTGAAATATTGCACGGGGCGCAAGCATACATATAAATCTAACTCTTGGCGAAGGCTCACGTTTAGAGAGCGTATACCGCCACCGACTGGTGTAGTCAGTGGGCCTTTGATTGAAACGACATAGTCGCGAACCGCTTGCATAGTTTCAGAGGGTAACCAGATATCCTTACCTTCCTTATCTTGACCGTAAATATTCAAAGCTTTTTCGCCGGCGTAAACTTCCATCCATGAGATTTTACGTGTACCGCTATAGGCTTTATTGACTGCTGCATCGACCACTTTGATCATAGGAGGTGTGATATCCACACCTATGCCATCACCTTCAATAAATGGGATAATAGGTTGGTTGGGAACGTTAAGCGTATTGTCTGCATTAACGGTTATTTTTTTTCCACTAGATGGCACAACAATTTTAGAAGTCATACAAATTTCCTAATTATGATAATTTTATTTAATAAACCTTTTAACGTCGTGTGCCAATTTAGCCCGCATGAGCCTTCGGGATTGGGGAGTGGGCACGCCACGTTAAAAGACTTTATATCGGTACCTAATGTATACGCTGCTGGACGTTTAGATACCGATAGTGAGGGTTTGCTTATTTTAACTGATGACGGGACATTACAGCATCGTTTAAGTCACCCTAAGCATAAAGAAATTAAAACTTATTGGGCGCAGGTTGAAGGTATACCCAGTGAGTCTGACTTGCACGCCCTAAGGCAAGGCGTAGACTTAGGTGATTTTTATACGCAGCCTGCCGGCGTTCAGTTAATGCCTGAGCCTGAAAATTTATGGCCTCGTGATCCGCCGATACGTGAACGTAAAGCTATTCCTACCAGTTGGTTGGAAATTAAAATAGCGGAAGGTAAAAACCGCCAAGTGCGGCGCATGACTGCAAAAATAGGCTATCCCACACTTCGTCTAATCCGCTACTCCATTGGTGATTACAGTATCGCCGGTCTAGCGTCAGGTAACTGGGTTAAAGTCTAAGACAATCAAATGATGTATTTACTGAAAAACTGTTAAATATGAAACCAGTACTTATTCTCCGTTTTGCTGCGACTGAAGGCCCGGGTTATTTCGCCACGTTCTTGGATGAAAAGCATATTCCTATTCAGATAATTAAAATTGATGAAGGGGATGACTTACCTAGCTCAATACTAGATTTTAGTGGTTTAGTTCTGATGGGTGGTCCGATGAGTGTTAATGATGAATTGCCATGGATTAGGCCAGTATTGACTCTGATTCGTGAGGCAGATCAGGCTGGACTACCCCTGCTTGGACATTGCTTAGGCGGTCAGCTTATCAGTAAAGCCTTTGGGGCCAAGGTGATTTCAAACAAGGTAAAGGAAATTGGTTGGGGCCAGGTTCAAGTAAGTGTGAATGAAGTCGCGCAATCATGGTTTGGGGAAATGGAAATATTTAATAGCTTTCATTGGCATGGTGAAACTTTTGAACTCCCTTTGGGAGCCACTCATCTTTTAGCTAGCGCTAACTGTCGCAATCAGGCTTATGCACTCGGTAAACATTTAGCCTTGCAATGCCATTTAGAAATGACAGTGCCAATGGTGCAAAGCTGGTGCGTGAATGGGGCTGATGAGCTTGCACAGGCGGCGGTAAGTCATGATCATTTATATGCAGGGGTACAGCAGGCTGACGCCATACAGCAAGACTTACCTTTACATTGTTTTTTCCTTAATAAGGTCGCACGCCAAGTCTATACGCAGTGGATTAAAGGCTTGCAGCATTAATCGGCGTCACGTGACTGTCGGGTATGTTAAAATTCCTTAACTTTTTTTGAGATAGAAACCATGTCTGGCAACACACTGGGTACACTGTTCACATTTACATCTTTCGGCGAATCACATGGCGCTGCCATTGGAGGCATCGTAGATGGCTGCCCACCAGGCTTGGAGTTATGTGCAGAGGATTTGCAAATTGATTTAGATCGCCGCAAACCTGGCACTTCTCGCCACGTAACACAACGCCAAGAGGGTGATGTGGTGGAGATTTTATCTGGCATCTTTGAAGGTAAAACTACAGGTGCTCCGATTGCATTGCTCATTCGTAACACCGATCAGCGTAGCCAAGATTACAGCAAAATCATGGATACTTTTAGGCCTGGTCATGCCGACTATACTTATAGCCAAAAGTACGGTGTTCGTGATTACCGAGGTGGTGGCCGCTCTAGTGCCCGTGAAACTGCCGCTCGCGTTGCAGCTGGAGCTATTGCTAAGAAGTGGCTAAGTGAGCGTTATGGTGTCACTGTGCGAGGCTATATGAGTCAGTTAGGTGAAATTGAGATCCCGTTCGAAACTTGGGATGTGGTTAATGACAACCCATTTTTTGCGCCCAATAATAGTGTGTTGCCACAGTTAGAAGTTTACCTAGATAAAGTGCGTGCAGAGCGTGACTCTGTGGGTGCGCGCATTACTGTTGTAGCTGAGGGAGTGCCCGTGGGTTGGGGTGAGCCGGTATTTGATAGACTCGATGCGGAAATTGCTTACGCCATGATGAGTATCAATGCCGTAAAAGGAGTTGAAGTAGGCGCGGGCTTTGCCAGCGTAATGCAACGAGGGAGTGTCCATAGTGATGAAATGACCCCGCAAGGTTTTGTTACCAATAATGCGGGTGGCATACTCGGTGGGATTTCAACGGGTCAAGAAATTCGGGTCAATATTGCCTTAAAGCCAACTTCTAGCATACCCCAAGAGCGCCGCTCAATTGATAAAAATGGCGCTGCGGTGACAATGCAAACGACGGGTCGTCATGATCCTTGTGTGGGTGTGCGCGCTACCCCAATTGCTGAAGCGATGCTGGCACTAGTGTTAATCGATCACGCTTTGCGTCATCGCGCACAAAACGCTGATGTGGTCTGTGCAACACCAAAAATTGCATAATTCTAACTTCGGCATGGCCTTGGGTCTTCAATACTGTGCTTTAGTGGCATAGCTTGTCTGTAATTAAGGCAAGCCTAAATCCTCATTTGCTGATTTCTATCGGGCAATCTAAGCGTTAACTATGCATAGCAATCTCTATTGGCGACTGTCTCGTTTCTATTTTAGTTACTACTTTTTTGTAGGAGCTTTTGTCCCATATTGGGGTTTGTATCTCCAGTCTGAACACTTTTCAGCAACAGATATCGGCATCCTAATGTCTTTATTTCAAATCAGCCGTATTTTTGCACCTAATTTCTGGGGTTGGCTTGCTGACCACACCGGTAAGCGTGCGCAATGGATTAAGTTCACCTCTTTTTTAGGTTTATGCGGCTTTATGGCGGTTTTTTGGGCGCATGGGTTTTTCTGGTTATTCTTTGTGATGGCGGCATTAAGTCTGTTTACTAGTTCCACACTGCCGTTGGCTGAGTCGCTGACGTTAGCGCATTTGGCTACTACGAACGGGCATTATAGTCGCATACGGATGTGGGGCTCTTTAGGATTTATCGTGGCGTCAGTGGTATTAGGTTTTGTCATAGATGCTAGCGGCATTAAAAGTGTATTGTGGTTCTTATTGCTAGTACAAATGACCCTATTTGCACTTTCATACACGCTACCAGACCCTAAATTGGTGGCACACGAGAATGACCATTTCTCAATATGGCAAGTCATCAAGCATCCGAACGTGATAGCCTTGTTGATTGGTTGCTCTCTCATGGTGACCGCACATGGCGTGCTTTATAACTTTTACTCAATCTACCTTAGTCAACACGGATATAGTAAAGGCACTATAGGTTTATTGTGGGCGGTAGGGGTGGTATGCGAAATCGGCATATTTATGCTGATGCCAAAAATAATGAATCATTACAGTTTAAAAACGATTTTAATTATCAGCTTGGCGTTGGCGGTCCTTCGCTTTAGTTTAATCGGGGTGGCCATTGATCATTTATGGCTATTAATATTAGCCCAAAGCCTCCATGCCGCTACCTTTGGTAGCTTTCATGCCGCTTCTGTGGAAGTGATTACGCAGTTCTTTAAGGGACGCCATCAGGCTAAGGGTCAGGCAATTTACAATAGTGTTGCTTATGGGATTGGTGGCACTATCGGGGGCATCTCTGGTGGATATGCCTTGCAGTATTTGGGTGGCCAACAAACTTTTATGTTAGCTGCCATTTTCCCGTTAATTGGTTTAATCGTCATTGGTGCAGGTTTGAAATTGAGTCATCATGGCCATCATAGCAAAGCCTTATTTAAATGAAATTGGCTCGCCAATATTTGCTTGTACTACACATGCTCTCGCTATAGAAAACATTTCTAACGTTGGTATATAAGTTGCCAAGCTGTAAGGTCAATAAAAAAGGGCAGATGAATCTGCCCTTTTTCTATCTCAAAAATATATTTAAATTGAGATTATTTTGCTGGTGTTGCCTCTGGAGCTGCAGCAGGCGCGGCTGTCTTAGCATGTTTGCTAGTATGTTTTTTAGCTGGTTTTGCTACAGGCGTAGCTGCTGGAGCTGCTACAGTTGCGGCTTCGGCTTTAACAGCTTCAGGAGCTTTAGCTGCATCAGCTGCAAACGCTGATGAACCTAATGAAAATGCAAAAGCGCCTGCCAATAATGTGCATAAAAATTTGTTCATTTAAATCTCCAATAATTAGGGTAAAGTAAGCATGATATAAATTTGTCTGGTTCGAGATATTGAGCTCATTATCTTTCGCCATGAAGGTCATCATATAGGCATATGCTGACGCCAAACTGACAGGGGATAATGCAGAAATTGTTTTTTTAAGGATTGTTTTTCCTTACGGCTTAACTAAATCCCTGTAGACATACTATTGAATAATGAGGTTATTAAATTGAGATTGTTGTTGGTTGAAGATGATTTAATATTAAAAGACGGGCTGGAGCGATCCTTCACTAAGTCAGGTTATGCTGTTGACGTGATGACGGATGGTGATAGCGCCAATAAATTGTTGAGCTATCAAGAGTACGATGTCATCGTACTTGATTTAGGCTTGCCTAAAATGGATGGTTACGAGGTGCTTAAAAGGTTGCGTTCGCGTGGCAATACAACGCCAGTAGTCATTTTAACAGCCCTAGAAGATACCCAGAATCGCGTAAAAGGTTTGGATCTTGGCGCAGATGATTACCTCGCTAAACCGTTTGATTTGGCTGAGCTGGAAGCGCGGGTTCGCGCACTGATCCGCCGTGGCGTTTCTGGGGGCAGTGCAAAAATAAGCTTTGGAGACTTGGTGATGGATACCAGTAGCCGACAATGTATATTTAAAAACGTGCCGTTGGCGCTATCGCAACGAGAAGTGGCCTTGCTTGAGCTATTTATTCTGAAGGCATCCAAGGTTGTTAGCAAAGCAAAAATTCTTGAGCATCTTTGTACTTGGAATGAAGATATGAGTGAGAATGCGATTGAAGTAAATGTGTCGAGATTACGTAAAAAATTAAATGTCTTGGGCATAGAAATCCGAACCATACGAGGCTTAGGCTATCTATTGGCCAAGTTGGAATCGGCAAGTGATATCGAAACATAATGATCCATATTAAAACTAACTCAATACGCCAAAAGCTATTAAATTGGCTTCTGATTTTTCTGTTGCCACTGCTTTTGTTAGGCACTGTGTCAGCTTACTATTTAGCCAACTATTTCTCTAACTTAGCCTATGACCGCGCCTTGTTTAGGGTGGCTTTGGCGCTCGCAGATCAAGTGGAGGTTAAGGCAGGAAAAATGGTGGTAGACATTCCTGATAGTACGTTGGATTTAATTGAGTATGATAAGTACGACTGGATCTACTATCAAGTACAAGATCCTCAGCATCAAGTTGTGATTGGAGAAGAGTTGCTGGCACAGCCTAAGGTCGGGCTTAAAGCTGGGCAACATATGTATTACGATTCTAAATTTAATGACAAATCATTGCGCATGGTGGCCTTGAATTTGCCATTAGTGGGCTTAAAAACCCCTGGCAATGCCACCATTTTAATCGGTGAAACTACAACTAAACGAGACAGGATGGCGCATGAAATTATAGTGTTTATGCTTATTCCACAATTTCTACTCATTGTATTAGTTGCGCTATTAGTCAATCTAGGCATACGGCGAGGACTAATCTCTTTAGATCGCTTAAAGGATTTAATCTCTAAGCGTATGCCATCAGACACCAAGCCTCTTGAAGAGGAGGCCGCGCCAGAAGAATTGCAGCCTTTATTGCACGCCATGAATGAGTTGTTGTTTAAAGTCAAAGGAGCAGTGGACGAACGCAATCAGTTTATTGCAAACGCGGCGCATCAACTTAAAACTCCATTGGCAGGGCTTAAAGTACAAGCAGAAGCTGCACTAAGGGAAGATAGTCTCGCCAGCACGCATCACGCATTACAGCAAATTAGTGCCGGCAGTGATAACTTGGCTAGGCTAGCCAATCAGTTGTTGAGTTTGGCCCGTGCCGAACCGGAATCTAATGCCAAGTCAATGCTGCCAGTTGATTTGGTGCCATTGATTAATGAGGTGACTGCAGATTGGGTGCCTAAAGCCTTGGATAAAAATATTGATCTAGGGGTAAGTTGCCTGTTTAGACAGCGAAAAATTAACGGTAATGCCGTTCTGTTACAAGAACTTCTCAACAATTTAATAGATAATGCGATTCGTTACAACCCGCCAGGCACTAAGGTGACTGTAGGGTTAGCCATGTTAAATAATGAGGTGGTGTTGTCGGTACAAGATAATGGCCCCGGCATCGCCTTAAATGAGCAGCAGCAGGTGTTTGACCGATTTTATCGGGTGTTGGGTAATGTGGAGAGTGGTTGTGGTCTAGGTTTGGCCATTGTGCGAGAAATTGCCTACCAGCATCAGGCAAGGGTTGAGTTAGGCTTTAGCAATGTTGTGCATTCATCGGGCACTAAAGTAAAGATAATCTTTCAACTGCCAGAAAGCACTAAGGATTAATGCGTGAGTACTGATAGAAAATGCGCAGTCTAGACTGCGCATACGTCTATTTACTATTTACGCTTGTCGTTTTCAATCAAAGCGTAAGCCGAATGATTGTGTATAGACTCAAAATTTTCACTTTCAACCGTATAAGCTAATATACGTTTTTCCGCATCTAGTTGAGCCGCAACATCACGCACCATATCCTCTACAAATTTCGGATTGTCATAAGCGCGCTCAGTTACAAATTTTTCGTCTGGGCGTTTTAGCAAACCGTATAGTTCGCATGAAGCTTGTTTTTCTACTAGATCGATAATGTCTTCAATCCAAATAAAGTCATTAATCAGCGCTGTTACAGTGACGTGTGAGCGTTGGTTATGTGCACCATAATTAGATATTTTTTTACTGCAAGGACAAAGGCTTGTTACCGGCACTAACACTTTGACTGTAATCTCAAATTTGTCATGATGAATTTCACCAATAAATGTGACCTCGTAATCCAGCAGACTTTTGACGCCAGATACGGGGGCTGATTTATTGACAAAGTAAGGGAAGGTCATTTCTACATGTCCAGACTCTGCTTCTAAGCGCTTGACCATTTCACGTAAAATTGTTTCAAAAGACTCCACCGAAATTGCATGTTCATTCATGTTTAGAATTTCAACAAAGCGCGACATATGCGTGCCTTTGAACTGCTGTGGTAAATGCACGTACATGTTAAACATGGCTACAGTATGCTGTTCTCCGCCAGATTTGTCTTTTACAACGACTGGGTGGCGTATAGACTTAATGCCAACTTTATCAATGGCAAGATGACGAGTGTCTATCGTATTTTGAACGTCTTCTATTGCAGATGGGGTTGTTGCTTGATTCATTTTTAATCCAGTTAAACGGTTTATTCTTAATAGTTGAGTATAACACTAGGTTAATTTTTGCTCAATTGCCTTAATGATGCCTGAAGCATCTAGACCGCATTCTGCCAGCATAGTTTCATGGTTGCCATGTTCAATAAATTGATCTGGTAACCCGAGACATAGTACTGGCATATGTATGTTTAAGGCTTGCATTGCTTCTAGTACTGCTGCACCTGCACCACCCATCAGGGCATTCTCTTCTATGGTAACGAGTAAGTCATGGCTGTTAGCTAGTTCAGCAATCATTGCTGTATCTAACGGCTTAATAAAGCGCATATTGACTACGCTAGCACTAATGCTTTCGCTAGCCTGCAAAGCGGGTGCCAGCATTGAGCCAAAGGCAAGTAGGGCAACTCTTTTTCCTGCAACCTCCTGCGTGGTTCGAAGCAATTGGGCTTTGCCTATTTCTATTGCCTGCATTTTGGGCTGTATTACTGCGCCACTTCCACTACCACGTGGGTAACGCACCGCAGCTAAGCCGTTGTGCATAAAGCCGGTATAAAGCATTTGCCGACATTCATTTTCGTCGCTAGGTGCCATCACCACAGTATTGGGAATGCAGCGTAAATAACTTAAATCAAAGCTGCCAGCATGCGTGGGACCGTCTGCGCCGACCAAGCCGGCACGGTCTATGGCCAATAGCACTGGTAGTTTTTGCAGTGCTATATCATGGATAAGCTGATCATAAGCACGCTGTAAAAAAGTACTGTAGATTGCCACTACTGGTTTTAATCCGTCGCAGGCAAGTCCAGCGGAAAAGGTTAGTGCATGTTGCTCAGCAATGCCGACATCAAAATATCGGTCTGGGTAAGCCTCTGCAAATGCATTTAAACCCGACCCATCACACATGGCGGGAGTGACTGCAACTAAACGTTGATCAAGGGCTGCCATATCTACCAGCCAGTCAGAAAATACTTGAGTGTAGGTTTTTTTTGCGGCCAAGGCGCCGCCAGCAATAGCGTCGCCATTATAAGGATCAAATTTACCTACGCCATGAAATCTATTTGGGTTATCTTCTGCGGGTTCAAAACCTTTGCCTTTTTGTGTCACGATATGCAGGAATTGCGGACCTTTTAATTGCTTAATATTACGTAAGGTTTCAACCAACGTATCCAAATCATGACCATCAATCGGGCCGATATAGTTAAATCCAAATTCTTCAAACAATGTGCCTGGCATCACCATACCTTTCACATGTTCTTCAGCACGCTTGGCGAACTCCATCATCGGAGGCATGACGGAAAGCACCTTTTTACCAGAACTACGCACCGTGTTGTAAAAGCGGCTTGATAGTAGTTTAGTTAAGTAATTGTTGAGCGCACCTACGTTATTGGAGATGCTCATATCATTGTCATTGAGTATGACCAATAAATTAGCATTCATATCGCCAGCATTATTGAGCGCCTCAAACGCCATGCCCGCGGTCATGGCGCCATCACCTATAATCGCTACCGCACGGCGCTCTAGGCCAGATTTTTGTGCCGCCACTGCCATACCCAATGCCGCAGAAATTGAAGTGCTGGAGTGACCTGTACCAAAGGTGTCATATTCGCTTTCGCAACGGCGTGGAAAGCCTGCGATGCCTTGTGCTTTGCGCAATGCCTGCATTTTTTGGCGACGACCAGTCAGAATTTTGTGAGGATAGGTTTGGTGGCCGACATCCCATACAAGCCGATCATCTGGTGTATTAAACACATAATGCAAGGCGATAGTTAGTTCGACTACGCCTAAATTTGACGCTAAATGACCACCAGTTTTGGACACGCTATCAATTAAAAACGCACGTAACTCTTGTGCTAATTGTGGTAATTGTTTGCGCTCTAGCAGTCGAAGTTGCTGTGGTAAGTCAATCGTATCTAGTAATGGGGTCATATTAGGGGTGGGCTTAAAATCTACGGTGCATAATGAAATCAGCCAACTGCTTTAAGCGCAATGCTTGTGTAGAAAAAGGTTTTAGCGCGACTAACGCCTCGTCGTGAAGTTGCTTCGCATAGGTTTTGGCGGCCTCCAGACCTAATAAAGTCACATAGGTCGGTTTATTATTATTGGCATCTTTGCCTGCGGTTTTTCCTAGGATGCTGCTATCGCTCTCTACGTCTAAAATATCATCAACTACTTGAAAAGCCAGTCCAATATTTGCGGCATAGCGAGTCAATGCTAATATTTCAGCATTATTAATGCTAGCCTCTGATTGGGCACTGGCAGCACCAATTAATACCGCAGCCTCAATCAGCGCACCGGTTTTTAATCTATGCATAGTTTCAAGTTCAGTTTGGTTCAGCGGTTTGCCGACGGAGGACAAATCGATTGCTTGACCACCTGCCATCCCTAAGGATCCTGCTGCCTTTGCCAGAATGTGCAACATCTGTAATTGCTGCTGCGCATTCTGAGATGGGCTGGTTTGTGATATTGCACTGAAAGCTAGACTTTGAAGTGAGTCGCCCACCAAGAGTGCTGTGGCATCATCATATTGCTTGTGACAGCTTGGTTTTCCTCTGCGTAGATTATCATCGTCCATGCACGGCATATCATCATGCACCAGTGAATAAGCATGCATCAGTTCTAACGCACAGGCGGCACTATCGGCCAAGCTAATATCAACTAATGAAATGTCTTGAATGTAGATTTCTGCCGCAGCATAACAAAGAAGAGCACGCACACGCTTACCACCACCCAAAATGCTGTAGCGCATGGCACTATGCAGAGTTGTCGGGATTAAGTCTGCGCTAGGTAAAATTCGATCTAAGACTTGCTCTATGTGGGCTTGTTTTAGTTTTACCCATGCATCAAAGTCAAGCTGTGCCGAAATCTCCACGGAGTTAGTCATCAACAGGTGTAAATGAAATCAATTGATTTCGTTCATTTAAAATCTGCACTTGCTGCTCCACTTTAGCGAGTGATTGTTGACAATGTTGCAGTAATAAATTGCCACGGGTATAGGCCGCAAGTGAGGTTTGTAGTGGCATTTGTGCCGACTCCATTTGAGCCACGATAGATTCAAGTTCGGCGTACGCTTGCTCAAAGCTTAGCGTTTCTTCGCTAGCGCTTGCTTCATTGGAAGATTTTGCTGTGGTTTTACTGGTAGATGCAGTCATGGCAGTGATCAATAATTCTTAAGCTAGTATTCTACCAACTCTATTGTAAAATTTGCTGTAAAAAATGCCTAATATCGTTAATCTCTGCAGGGATTACGTTGTGTGCCATATTGTATTCATGCCATGAAACGGCGTAGTGCTGATCTTGCAATAATTCACGCGATAAGCTCGCCGTTTCTAAACTAATCACCTCATCTAATACACCGTGCGCCATAAAGATAGGTAGCTTGGTATTGGCTACATGTGCTTCAACCGCAAGAGATTTTTTTAGTGGCATGTAGGTTGATAGTGCCAATACACCAGCCAAACGTTGTGGATATCGTAAAGCTGTGTATAAGGCAATGGCGCCACCTTGTGAAAATCCTGCAAGCACGATGCGCTCGCTGGGCACCCCGCGGTCCAGCTCATTTTGGATTAAAGAATTGATGTGGGATTGACTAACTTTAATGCCAGCTTCATCTTCATGGCTAATTGGCGTTAAACCATACACGTCATACCAAGCCGGCATAATGTAACCATTGTTGCGTGTCACAGGCATCTCTGGTGCATGTGGCAAAATAAATCGCACGCCAGCCAAGTTAAGCTGTTGCACGATTGGCGCGAAGTCATAACCGTCAGCACCTAATCCGTGCAACCAAATAATGCTTGCGTTTTTTTGATTCAATTCGCTCTCGTGATTGCTTGAAAGCTCTAGTGGCGGCTTATAGTTCATATTTAGTATTCGGGTAATGTGATAATTAATCTATAGCATATCATTAGTGCTAATAATCTGTTGTGGCGGTATGAGCTAAATTTTTTAATACCAGATTGCTATTGCACCAAAAAAACGGAACATTAAGTTCCGCTTTTTTATTGACGATTTACATGTCAGGCCTGCATAAGCTTTGATATATTTTTATTTGGCTGATTCGGCTACTGTTTTTAAGTTAGCTAAACCTGAATCAAATATACCAGTAATTGCACTAATAGCAGTCGCGTCGTCTTGACCTTCAGGAATTGGTGGATTTAGTTTGTACAAGCGGTAAAAACGCGCCATCCAAATAACCTTGGTTTCACCTGGATTGTCACCTGGGGTTACCGTCATGGTTGCGTTGTAATCTGTGAGTGGCAATGTGCCAGATACGATTTCATACTTAATTTTCATAGATGCATCATCGATACTGCGCAATTTCTCGTAGACGTTGCCTCCATTTTTAAAAGTGAGTGTTCTAAAAGTGTCATCACCCACTTTTTCAACCTTGGTGCTGGCAACGCCAGGATGCCATTGGTGAATAGCGCTGAAGTCTTTGACGATGGCCCAAACTTTGGCTGGATCGGCTTTAATGGTGACAGTTTTTTCGACTTTTTGTGGTGATGGACCGTGAGCTGCTGCTGTAAATGAGACTAAACCTAAACTAATTGCGAGTAACGCTAAAATTCTTTTCATTCAAATTTCTCCAAGACTCCCAGTATGAGAGCAGTTAATCAAAAACAACGACATATTATAGATGAGAACCTAGATCTTATGAGGGTTAGGTTGCATTAAATGATAAGTCACTTTCGCTTATTCTAACTTGGCATATTGCCAATGGTTTACGGATTTTTTCTACTTTGGTTTGAGAACCGTTGGCGGGCGCCAATAATATTGAAACTCTAAGTAATTCTTGAGTTATTAATGAAGTATAAACTGCCCGAATGCGCGACTTTTTTCACCTGTTTTGATTGTGGCGACTACTTTGTTGGTGCGAAGATCGATTACGCTGACATTGCTACTACCCCAGTTGGCGACGTAAGCATACTCATGGTCAAGGCTAATGCCTTCAGGCGTGTTGCCAACACCAATAGTAGCGATAGTTTTCGTAGTGGCTACGTCAATCACCGTGACGCTGTCATCCTGCGTGTTAGTGATGTAAAGCGTTTTGTCATCCAAGCTAAAAGCTACGCAATAGGGGTGAAAGCCCACCTTGAATTGTTGTTGCACTTGGTTATTAGTGTTAATAAGACTGACGCTATCATCTTGCACATTCACTAATGCTAGCCATGTGCCACTTGTGCTCAGCGCGATACCATAGGGGTGCTTACCTACGGCAATACGTTGTTTGATTGTAAGCGTTGCTGTGTCAATAATTGCCACATCATTGCTATCTCGGTTGGCTACATAGAGCAAATGATTATCAGGGCTGACCACTAATCCAGCTGGTGCATCTGCAATGATGAGTTCGCGCACTATTTCTGTGTGATGGGTGTTAATCGCTAAGATTCGATTAGTAAACCAATCTGCAACGTAGAGAGTTTTGCTGTCAGGAGATAGTGCTAGGCCTACGGGTGAGCCATGCACTTTAATTGTGCCGATAACCATGTGATTTTGCGTGTTAATAATTGAAATATCTTGGCTTTCAACGTTGGAGATATAAGCGCGATGCAATGTTGAAGATACTGCCACACCGACTGGTGCTGTGCCGACGGCGATGGTTTTAATCACGCGATTGATAGAGGTGTTAATTACAGATACGCTATTTTCACCTTGGTTACTAATATAGGCAAAACTAGCTTGAGTTGGCCTAGTGGCTAATATGCAACCCGTATTTGTCAACATAATGACCAGAAAAAAAATTAGATGATTAAATTTTATGTTTATATTCATGGTGTTAGGATTTACAGTTAAATGGTGGCTTTCAAAAAATGCCAAAATATGAAAAAATTGCACTAAATTATTAAGGCAGTATAACGCTATGTTAGATCGTGACGGGTTTCGCCCGAATGTTGGCATTATTTTATGCAATGCCAGCAATCAGGTGTTTTGGGGTAAGCGTATCCGTGAGCATGCTTGGCAGTTTCCGCAGGGTGGTATTAACTACGGTGAAAGTCCTGAGCAGGCTATGTATCGTGAGCTGATGGAAGAAGTGGGTCTTAAGCCTGAGCATGTAAAAATTCTGGGGCGGACAAAAGACTGGTTGCGCTATGAAGTGCCGTCCACTTGGGTTAAACGCGAATGGCGAGGAAGCTATAAGGGTCAAAAACAAATATGGTATTTGTTGCGCATGGTTGGTCGTGACAGCGACGTTTCTCTTCGCGCCAGTGAGCACCCAGAGTTTGATGCTTGGCGTTGGAGCGATTACTGGGTGCCGTTGGAAGATGTGATTGAGTTTAAACGAGGGGTATATGAGTCCGCGCTTAATGAGTTAGCACCGCATCTACACCATAAAGTAGCGAGATAAAGTAGCGTTAATAGCGGCCAATAACCGCTATTAACTATGCCATCATTGCGCCCAGTCTAACGGTAGCGCCTGCATGCCAATCTGCATTAAATTGTAGATTTTGTTGTTCGAATAACATCACCACAGTTGAACCGAGTAAGAAGCGTCCCATTTCATCACCTTGTTTTAAGGTGATATTCTTTTTTTGATAATCCCATAAACATACGTTTCGTCTGCGCGGTGGGTTAATGATGCCATTCTCTGCATCGTGCCAGACTGTCGCCATGCTGCCGACGATGGTAGCGCCCACCAAGACCATCACAAAGCTACCGTATTGCGCTGAATTAAATTCACAGACTACGCGTTCATTTTTAGCAAACAGACCGGGCACACCTTCTGCTGTAGTTGGATTGACCGAAAATAAGGCTCCCGGAACATAGGCCATGCTTAATAGTTGGCCGTCGCAGGGCATATGAATGCGGTGATAGTCTTTAGGGCTTAAGTAGATACAAGCAAAGTGACCGTTGTTAAACTTTTTCGCCAATGAATGGTTTCCACCAAGTAGGGCGGTTGTAGAGTAATGATGGCCCTTGGCTTGAAATATTTGGTCAACTTCAATAGCTCCAAGTTGGCTGATGGCACCGTCGACTGGGCAAATAAACTGAGCGTTTGTTATGGGTCTCGCGCCGACTTTGAGCGCGCGCGTAAAAAAATCATTAAAGGTTTTGTAGCAACAGGCGCCAGTCATCTCTGCTTCAGCCATATTTACCTGATAACGCTTTATAAACCAACGGATTACTGCCGTAGTGAAACGGCCGCCTTGTAGGTTGGCAAGTTTGCCTGCAAGATGAGTAATAGCTTGCTTGGGCAATAGATATTGAATCATCACGGCGATGGATGGCATCAGTTAAATCCTAAATGAATGATGTTATTTTATGCGGTAATAATGCAAAAAGGGCAGGACGTGTTGCGTCTTGCCCTTTTTACTTGGAGTTGCTTTTATGGCCTAGTTTTTAGATTGATCTACTAATTTGTTTTTAGCAATCCAAGGCATCATTGCGCGTAATTGGCCGCCTACTTGCTCAATTGGGTGAGCTGCGTTTAAGCGACGACGTGCAGTCATTTCAGGGTAGTTGGTACGACCTTCTAAAATAAACTGTTTCGCGTAATTACCATTTTGAATGTTAGCTAAACATGTTTTCATCGCAGCACGTGATTGATCATTAATCACTTGAGGACCTGTTACATATTCACCATATTCAGCATTGTTTGAGATTGAATAGTTCATGTTGGCAATGCCACCTTCGTACATTAAATCAACAATCAATTTAAGTTCGTGTAAGCATTCAAAGTAGGCCATTTCAGGTGCGTAACCAGCTTCAACCAACGTTTCAAAACCAGCTTTTACCAACTCAACCGCACCGCCACATAATACTGCTTGCTCGCCGAATAAGTCAGTTTCTGTTTCTTCACGGAAATCAGTTTCAATTACGCCGCCTTTAGTGCCACCGTTGGCTGCTGCGTATGAAAGTGCCAATGCTTTAGCTTTGCCAGATTTATCTTGGTAAACCGCGATCAATGAAGGAACACCGCCGCCTTTAAGATATTCTGAACGCACGGTGTGGCCAGGGCCTTTTGGTGCAATCATAATTACGTCTAAATCAGCACGTGGTGTGATTTGGTTGTAGTGAATATTAAAGCCGTGCGCAAAAGCCAAGCTAGCGCCTTGTTTTAAATGATCGGCAACATGCTCGTTAAAAATTTGCGCCATTGTTTCATCCGGCAATAACAACATCACCACGTCTGCATCTTTTACAGAGTCAGCGATTTCTAATACTTTGTGACCAGCAGCAACGGCTTTAGCCCATGAGCTGCCGCCAGTGCGAAGGCCGATAGTTACACTTACGCCACTATCTTTAAGGTTGGCCGCGTGTGCGTGACCTTGTGAACCGTAACCAACGATGGTTACTTTTTTGCCTTTAATTAAACTAAGGTCTGCGTCTTTATCGTAATAAACTTTCATTTGATTCATCGCCTTTCTATGCTGATGCTGAGTAAATTATAAATATGGTTTTTTAATTATGCTGCTTAAACTTTAAGAATACGGTCGCCGCGACCTATACCAGATGCACCGGTGCGGACAGTCTCTAAAATCGCTGATTTATCTAAGCTTTCGATAAAAGCATCTAATTTGGTGCCTGAGCCGGTAAGCTCAATAGTAAAGCTGCCGTCGGCCACATCGATAATACGGCCGCGGAAAATATCACACATGCGCTTCATTTCTTCACGGAACGTGCCGGTCGCTTTTACTTTGACCAACATTAATTCGCGTTCAATAAACTTGCCATCATTTAAATCCAGTACTTTGACAACATCAATCAACTTATTAAGCTGTTTAATGATTTGCTCAATCACTTCGTCCGAACCAGAAGTGACTATGGTCATGCGTGACAAAGTTGGATCTTCAGTAGGCGCTACAGTGAGTGACTCAATGTTGTAGCCACGCGCAGAAAATAAACCGGCAACGCGTGATAGTGCGCCGGATTCATTCTCCATTAATAGCGAAATAATATGGCGAGCTGTGGTTGCCATTATAGATCCTCCGCCAAAATCATTTCTGACAAGCCTTTACCGTTTTGTATCATCGGGAATACATTTTCCTTTTGGTCGGTAATAAAGTCCAGAAATACAAAGCGTGATTTCATCGCAAACGCTTCTTTAAGTGCGCCTTCAACATCACCGGGCTTAGTAATTTGCATACCTACATGGCCGTAAGCCTCAGCCAATTTCACGAAGTCTGGCAGACTATCCATATACGATTCTGAATAGCGATTCTCATAGAAAAATTCTTGCCATTGGCGCACCATGCCCAAATAGCGGTTATTCAACATAATCACCTTAATTGGCAATTGATATTGTGCGCAAGTTGAAAGCTCTTGAATATTCATTTGAATACTGCCTTCGCCAGTCACGCAAGCAACTTGTGCATTTGGATGCGCAAGTTGAACGCCCATGGCGTAAGGTAAGCCTACACCCATAGTGCCTAGTCCGCCAGAGTTGATCCAACGGCGTGGCTGTTCAAATTTGTAATATTGCGCTGCCCACATTTGGTGTTGGCCTACATCGGAGGTAACAAATGCTTCACCTTTAGTCACTTCGTGTAGTTTTTGAATTACGTATTGCGGCTTTATCAGCTCTGAACTTTGTGCAAAATTCATACATTTTTTGCTACGCCATGCGTCGATTTGCTTAAACCAAGATGCGAGTTCTACCGTGTTTTGTTTCGGCTTTTCAGTGGCAATCAGCTCATTCATATCAGCCAACACAGATTTCACGTCACCAACAATCGGCACATCAATTTTTACGCGTTTTGAAATTGAAGATGGATCAATATCAATATGAATAATGGTACGTGGATTGGATAAGAAATGTGCTGTGTTGCCAATCACGCGATCATCAAATCTCGCACCTACAGCTAATAGTACGTCGCAGTCTTGCATCGCCATATTAGCTTCGTAAGTGCCGTGCATACCAAGCATACCCAAGAACTTTGGGTCAGAGGCTGGAAAGCCACCTAAACCCATTAGGGTGCTGGTAATAGGAAGGCCTAGCGATTGAATCAGCTTGATTAGATGCTCTGAAGCATCACCCAACACCACGCCGCCGCCTGAGTAGACCATAGGGCGTTTCGCTTCAGTCAGCAACTTGAGCGCTTTCTTGATCTGGCCTAAATGACCTTTGGTTACAGGGTTGTACGAACGCAGATGTACTGTTTCTGGGTAGTCAAAGTCACAGAAATGCGCAGTGATGTCCTTAGGAATATCCACCAAAACTGGTCCTGGACGACCACTGGCAGCCACGTAGAATGCTTTCTTCATGGTGGCAGCAATATCTTTTACATCTTTAACCAAGAAGTTATGTTTTACGCATGGGCGTGTAATACCAACGGTATCGCACTCTTGAAACGCATCTTCGCCGATGGCATAAGTGGGTACTTGACCACTAATGATGACCATAGGAATTGAATCCATATAGGCTGTAGCAATTCCCGTCACGGCGTTAGTCGCGCCGGGACCAGACGTAACGAGCGCAACACCCACTTTGCCGGTAGAGCGTGAATATGCATCGGCCGCATGTAATGCTGCCTGTTCATGGCGCACTAAGATATGCTTAAATTTATCTTGATGAAAAATAGCGTCATAAATATGCAAGACGGCCCCGCCTGGGTAGCCGAATACAAATTCAACGTTTTCTTCATGCAAGCAGCGAATTAAAATTTCCGCGCCTGAGAGTTGTTTAGAGCTGTTTGCCATGCCTGGTTCCATTGCGAATTTCATGTCTAGTCAAAAACATGAAGGGTTATCCCTTAGTGATGCTTGTTTTTATTGTTATTTTACCAACCCTACACCTTAACGGTTTGAGCTTATTTGGTCAAGGATGAAAGTTTAATGACTGGCTTATTTGTTGAAAAATCAACAAGATTGATGCAGATATAGGAGTGTATTTAGAATTTCCAGAACATTGTGTTGTGCCATGTTCTAAATACAGGGGGAGATTTTTATGTAATTAGACTTCCAATCCGCATGGAAAAGTCAATGGCATGTAAATGCTTAGTGAGTGCGCCGATGGAAATCCGGTCTACCCCAGTCATTGCAACTTCAAGCACATTATCTAAACTGATGCCACCTGAGGCTTCTAAAATAGCCATTTGATCGCGATGCGTATTTATTTTGACCGCTGCGCGCAGTAAATCAATGCTAAAGTTATCCAGTAAAACACTGGTGGCGCCGGCGTCCAAGGCTTGCTCAAGCTGATCTAGGCTCTCAACTTCAATTTGTATATGAGTGCCTCCGGCCAAGGTTAAGGCTTGCTGCATTACGGCACTAATGCTTCCCGCAGCGGCAATGTGATTTTCTTTAATTAAAATGCCATCGTATAAAGCTAAGCGTTGATTATGCCCACCACCTATGGTTACTGCGTATTTTTGCGCCAGCCTTAACTGAGGAATAGTTTTGCGGGTATCTAAGATTTGAGTTTTTGTACCAGCTACTGCATCTACATATTTACGCGTTTCAGTCGCGGTAGCGGAGAGCGTTTGTAAAAAATTTAGTGCGCAGCGTTCAGCCGTGAGTAAAGCACGCGCTGCGCCGCTAATTTCGCATAGCACTTGATTGGAATGCACGCGCTCACCTTCTGCTACTAGCCAATTTATGGTGACATTGGGATCTAGATGTTTAAAGCAGGTATTTACCCAATCTATACCGCAAATAATCGCATTCTCTCGCACTACGATACTGGCGGTTGCTAACTGCGCCGCAGGAAGAAGTTGCGCCGTAAGGTCGCCGCTCCCTATATCTTCAGCTAGCGCTAACGCCACTTGATTGAGCACCAATTGCTTGAAGGCTGGAGTTTCCGGAGGGTAGGCTAGTGTAAATAAAGTCATGAAAAAATGAGTCGGTTGTGCTGATTAAACCAGCAAGCTTGAATTATAATGCTAGCTAGACTTTACTCTAATAAAAATTAAATTATCGCCATACCATGAAACTTTTATATACCGTTAATAGCCCTTATGCACGAAAAGTTCGCATCGTGGCCACAGAAAAACATATTGTGCTTGATCTCACGGAAGTAGTTTTGGCCGCGCCGGATTGCCAAGTGTCACAATATAATCCGCTGGGAAAAGTGCCAGTGCTCATTTTGGATGATGGTGAAAGTTTGTATGACTCGCGCGTCATTGTGGAGTACTTGGACAATCGCACCCCGTTGGCGCATTTAATCCCACAAGTGAATGGGGCAAAAACAACAGTGAGGCGCTGGGAAGCTTTAGCTGATGGCGTGTGTGATGCCGCGGTTGCCGTGATGTTAGAACAGCGCAGAGCTGTGCAAGATGTCGGAGTGCTAACCAAGCATATGGACAAGGTGACAAGAGGCTTACAAGTGCTTAATAACGATTTAGGTCAAAATAAATGGTGTTTTGGCAACAGTCTGACGCTAGCCGACATTGCCGTTGGCTGTATGTTGGGATATGTGCAACTGCGTTTTAGCGCAGCGATTAATCTAGAGTCGGAATATCCAAATTTACAGCGACTAAATAAGGTGTTACTAAAACGCCAGTCATTTCAGGACAGCCTTCCTCAGGCTTAAGGTCGCACTTACAGTTACAAGGGGGCGGTAATAATTCCGCCACCTAGGCAAACATTGCTTTCATAGACTACAGCAGACTGCCCCGGCGTTACCGCCCATTGTTTTTGCCCAAATTTAATCTCCACTTCATCAGTGCTTAAGCGTTCAATTTCGCAGGGCGCATCAGGTTGGCGATAGCGTGTTTTTGCGGCGTATACCCAATTAGTCTGAGGTCTGTCGTCAACTTCTGTACCAGCTATCCAATGTAATTGACTGGCTAACAAACCATCACTTAGAAGTAAAGGATGCGTATGGCCTTGCACCACAATCAGTATGTTAGCCCCCATGTCTTTAGCCGCCACAAACCAAGGCTCACCATTACTTTCACGACTCCCACCAATTTTTAGACCTTGGCGTTGACCTATGGTGTAATACATCAAACCTTCGTGTCGACCAACTAGTTTGCCTTCAGGTGTTTTAATGTCACCAGGTTCACGCGGTAAATATTGGCTTAAAAACTCTTGGAAAGGGCGTTCTCCGATAAAGCAGATGCCAGTAGAATCTTTCTTCTCCGCATTAATCAAACCAGCGTCACGCGCTATCTCTCGCACTTCACGCTTTAAGTAAGTGCCCAGTGGAAATAGAGTTTTTGAGAGTTGCGCTTGATTTAAGCGATATAAAAAATAGCTTTGGTCTTTGCTACCATCATCGGCTTTCAGTAGTTGGAATAAGCCAGGTCTTAGCGGATTTTCTCGTACTTGCGCATAATGGCCAGTGGCTATGACGTCAGCACCCAAGCTCATGGCATGGTCTAAAAAAGCTTTAAACTTAATCTCGGCATTGCATAAAATGTCTGGGTTAGGTGTGCGCCCGGCTTTATATTCACTTAAGAAATTAGAGAAGACGCGGTCTTTATATTCCGCACTAAAGTTAACCGCTTCAATATCAATGCCAATTTTATCGGCCACTGAAACGGCATCAATCAAATCTTGTTTGCTTGAACAGTATTCATCTGTGTCGTCATCTTCCCAGTTTTTCATAAACAAGCCGGTCACTTCATAGCCTTGTTGTTTAAGTAATAGCGCAGTAACTGACGAGTCAACGCCACCGGAAAGGCCTACGACCACTTTCTTTCTTTGTGCTTTATTCAGATTCATAGCATTTTAATTTAATGGTTTTCTAATTTTAAGGTGTTTGGTTGGTAACAGGTCTTTATAAGTGGGTGACTACCGACAATGGAAATTGTTGGCCACGCAGATAGTCTTCTATACAGGAAAGTACTTGCGGGCTGCGCAGAAGTTGCTGCTTGCTACGAATCTCATCAATAGTCATCCACACTGCTCGAATAATACCTTCATCAAGCGCCAGTAGTGGTTGATGATTGCTGACGCAGCCGATATAGGCGAAGCGTAAATAAGTAGTGTCGTTATGCTCATGCTTCCAATGATAAATACCAAGCAATGCTTGTGGTTCAAACTGATAAGCCGTTTCTTCCAGAGTTTCGCGCACTACCGCTTGCAATAGGCTTTCGTTGTCTTCTAAATGGCCGGCGGGTTGATTAAATCGATTGCCGCGATCAGTACTTTCCTCTACCAATAAAAATTTACCATCTTGTTCAACGATGGCGGCGACGGTGGCATGTGGCATCCATTGTATGTCTTGGGTCATGGTGGAGGTCTTTAAAGGCATGTTTATTAATCGAGTACTACTATTTTAACCCGAACGCTGCCAATTATGTGCTGCCTGACTTTTACATTCCTAACTTAGGAAATAAGCCGAGCAAGCCGTGCGCACAAAATTCAACGGCCATGGCGGCTAAGATTAAGCCCATTAAGCGCGTTACGATATTGATGCCTATACTCCCCAGTTGGTTGGAGATAGGCACTGAAAGTCTCAGTACCACCCAGATCACGAAAGCAACAGTGACAATTGGGACTAGCAATGATAAATGCCAGAGGATGCCACTATTTTGTTGCGCCGCAATAATCATATTGCTGATTGCACCAGGGCCAGCTAGCAATGGAATACTCAGTGGCACGATGGCAATGACTTTACGTTCAGCTAAGGTTTGTGCTTCCTCAGGTGTTTGCCGGGTGCCACTTTGCTTGCCGTGCATCATAGAGATTGCGATTAGTAGCAATAAGATGCCTCCACCCACTTGAAATGAAGGGATGGAGATACCAAAAAAACTTAGAATCTGGTCGCCCAGAAAGGCTGCGACAGATAGAACGGTAAATACGCTAATAGCAACAGTTTTTGCAGTTCTGGCACGGTCTCTGCGGTTCCAGCCATCGGTGGCGCTGATAAAGATTGGGAGACTGCCAATCGGGTTAACGATGGCAAATAAAGCGATGGTCACTTTAATCAGCGGAGCCCAGTCTGTCATGGTGAACCTTTCCAGTAAAATATGGTTTTTAAGTCATTAATGATTTGTTAATTTAAGTATAGTAAATTAAAGTGCAATCATTGAGTAAGCAAATTAGAGTAAGTAAATGTTGAAGTCTTCAGTTTTATCACCACCCATCATATATCTTGCTTCACGTAGCCCGCGCCGCGTAGAGTTGTTATTGCAGATCGGATTGAAATGCGAAACACTACCTGCAGACATCGATGAAACACAGTTAAACCAGGAGTCTGCACAAAATTATGTCATACGCTTGGCGCGGCAAAAAGCTGAAGCCTGCATACAGACACTTACAAAGACTCAGCGTGAGCGCCCAGTTCTTGCTGCAGACACTACGGTGGAGTTGGCGGGAGCGTTGCTAGGTAAGCCTGAACATGATGACGATGCTCGTATTATGCTGCAGGCATTATCTGGTAGCTTGCATCATGTACATACTGCAGTGGCATTGGCTGTTGCTGATCACATTGAAGTTGCAATCTCCACGACACTGGTTGAAATGATGACTCTGACGGCAGCACAAATAGATGCTTATATCGCTAGCGGTGAGCACAAAGATAAGGCGGGTAGTTATGGTATACAGGGTTTGGCCGGGGCATGGATTAAGCGTATTCAAGGCAGTTATAGTGGTGTGATGGGCTTGCCTGTCTACGAAACAGCGGCACTTTTAAGAAAGCACGGCATTATCTCAATATAGAAATATTAGCCACAAATTCAAGACAAATATTAAATAAAAGTTAAAAGAGAATCTAAATTGAGTGAAGAGATACTAATCAACGTAACCCCACAAGAAACACGCATTGCCATGATGGAGAATGGTGTAGTGCAAGAGTTGCAAATTGAACGGGGTTCATCTCTTGGTTTGGTTGGCAATGTCTACCGAGGTATCGTGTGCCGCGTATTGCCAGGCATGCAGTCAGCCTTTGTGGAAATAGGTTTGCAACGTGCGGCTTTTTTGCACGCAGGCGATATTTTCGAATGTGGTGATGCTAGCTTGCAGCGGCCGATACAAGAGGTGCTACGTGAAGGACAGTCGCTGATGGTGCAGGTGATTAAGGAGCCAATTGGGACCAAGGGCGCGCGACTCACCACTCAAATTAGCATTGCTGGTCGCTTTCTAGTCTATTTACCACAGCAAGAGCATATCGGTGTATCGCAACGCATAGAACTAGAGTCAGAGCGGGAATTGTTAAAAGCGCGCCTATTGAGCCTGTTGCCAGAGCCCAGAATTGGAGGCTATATCATTAGAACTATGTCGGAAGCGGCTTCAGATTTGGAGTTGCGCGCAGATATAGATTACCTAAGCAAAACATGGGCGCACATTGTGGCTCAAAGCACCACGGTACCAGAACGCTCGTTGATTTTTCAAGACTTAAATTTAGCCATGCGTGTGCTACGAGATGTGCTGAACGACGACACGGAAGTGGTGCGTATTGATTCAAGTGAAACCTACCAAAAATTAACTGATTTTGCCAATTTATATGCCATTACGGCGTTGGATAAGTTAGTCCATTACCAAGGTGAGCGACCACTATTTGATTTGTACAACATTGAACAAGAAATTGAAAAAGCAATGTCACGTAAGGTGGAACTCAAGTCAGGTGGCTATTTGATTTTTGATCAGACTGAAGCCCTGACCACAGTGGATGTGAATACCGGCAGTTTTGTGAGTGGTAAAAATCTATCCGACACTATATTTAAAACCAATTTAGAAGCAGCGCAATCAATTGCGCGCCAGTTACGACTCAGAAATTTGGGCGGGATTATTATCATTGATTTTATTGATATGGATGAAGATACCCAACGCGATGCGGTGCTGGAAGAGTTGCAAAAAGCGGTAGCGCGAGATCGCGCACGCACGGGTATTAATGGCTTTACGCCGCTAGGATTGGTTGAGATGACGCGTAAACGCACGCGTGAAAGTTTGGCGCATATACTTTGTGAAACGTGCGTAAGCTGCCAGGGTCGTGGCGAAATCAAAACGGCACAAACGGTATGTTATGAAATTTTACGTGAGTTGCTTCGTGAGGCGCGCCAGTTTAATGCGCGCGAACTTCGTGTATTAGCTGCACCTAAGGTGATTGATATGTTACTGGATGAAGAGTCACAAAGCTTGGCTAATCTATCTGACTTTATTGGTAAACCGATTTCTTTGCAGGTTGAACAGCATTACAGCCAAGAGTCGTTTGATATTATTTTGATGTAGCTAACGCTACGGACCCAACAGTATTGCCCTCTGCCCTGTGGTTGATGTCGTGAAAGTCTAAGGCTCAGTGTTGCTACATCATGGCGAGTAAGTTGTTTTCTAATGGAATTAATATGGTGATATGCAGTAACTGTGCTGCAATGATAAAGACGAGCGGGGTTAAATCAACATTACCCGCTGTAGGAATATATCTCCTTAACCAACTCAATACTGGGTTGGTCAGATTGGATAGCACTGGTGCAATCGGTGTATAGGGATTCACCCAGCTTAAAATTGCTTGGATTAATACTGCGTATAGAAAGATAGTGAGGCTCATGCTGGCTATACTCAGCGCAGCTATTCCCAGCATGACTAGCCAAATATGGCTACCCACAATCAAGAAAGGAAAGCCTTTTAGCCAAAAGCTAAATAGAGATAGTACTACCTGAGTGCTGTAGGCTAGCAGCAATGTTGAAAGATCTAAACGACCTATGCTGGGCACTACGCGGCGAGTCGGTTTAACGGCGAAGTTTGTAAGGGATACTATGACTTGTGCTGCCTGCGTCTGAAAAGACACTTTGGTCAATTGAAAATAGAATCGCAACAAAAATGCTAGGGTAAGCAGGTCGAGAAGCGTGTTTAATAAGAATAATATGGCGTTGTTTAACATGCTGATGATTCCCTTAGTTTACTTTTATTGCTGTGATCCAAGATCATCACCTAGTAACGATGATTTGTCTGCTGCAGCTTTAGCGGCCTTTAAAATAATGGCTTTAATTCCCCCAGTTTCAAGGGCCAGTATGCCTTGTTCAGTAGTGCCGCCCTTAGAGGTGACTTGTGCGCGTAAGGATTGAATGTCGTCGGTGCTTTCCACCGCGAGTAAACTAGCCCCAGCAAATGTTTGAAGTGCAAGCATGCGCGCTTGATCGGCTGTTAAACCTAGTGCAAGCGCAGCTTCTTGCAGTGCCTCTATTAGGTAGAACACATAGGCTGGGCCACTGCCAGATATGGCAGTCACCGCATCCATTTTTGTTTCATCATCTAACCATAATGTGAGGCCAACCGCTTTTAGTATAGTGGTGGCTTGTTCGCGTTGTAGTTGGCTTACAGCCGGATTCGCAAAAAGAGCAGAAACGCCGGCCTGAATTTGGGCAGGGGTGTTGGGCATGACGCGGACTACAGAGGGGTAATGATTAAGCCAGCGTGAGATATCACTACTGCGCACACCCGCTGCAATTGAAATAATCAGTTGCGAGCTCAGTATCTGCATTAATTCAGAGCATACCGATAGCAATTGTTGAGGCTTTACCGCCAGCACGATGACGTCGGTATTGCGGATGTCCGCATAACTGGCTGTGACCCCTACATTAAATTCTGCGGCCAGTTGAGTGCGCTTTTCTGCGTCTAGTTCCAGCACGGTAATGGTTGTCATGGCCAAGCCATTATTTTTTAATCCACTGATAATCGCGCGTGCCATATTGCCGCCACCGATAAAGCTAATATTCATGGTAAATAATTTCCAATTTTGTCTCGGGTTAAATATGGTGGCATTAAGCTCAATGAGGTTAAGTGGCTATTGGCTTAGGTTGTCTAGCACCAAACAGAGCGGAACCTATGCGCACTATGGTAGCACCCTGTTCAATGGCAATCGGGTAATCCTCTGACATCCCAATCGAAAGCGTATCTAAAGTATAACCTTTAGCCAAAAGATCATCATAACATTGACGGACTTGATGAAATTGCGCGCGTTGCTTATTTTGCTCTGAGCTAGGTTCTGGAATTGCCATTAATCCACGCAGCCTTAAATGGGGCAAGGCTTTAATCGCTGCGGCAAGATCCTCTAACTCATGAACAGCTACCCCACCTTTGCTTGCTTCGCTGTCCACATTAATTTGTATGCAGACTTGCAGTGGGGGTAAATCCAGTGGTCGGGCATCATTTAAACGCTGTGCAATTTTAAGTCTATCTATGCTATGCACCCAAGAAAAATGTTGCGCGATAGGCTGTGTTTTATTACTTTGTATTGGTCCAATAAAATGCCATTCAATAGACAAGTCAGTCAATTGGCTTTGCTTTTCTAGCGCTTCTTGTAGATAGTTTTCACCAAAAAAATGCTGCCCGGCATCATAAGCTTGTCGAATAGTCGCCGCGGTTTGTGTTTTACTCACAGCAAGTAACTGCACTGTTTGCGGGTAGCCCCCACTATTTTTTACTGCTTGAATGTTTGCTAGAATAAGCTGTAGACGCTCGCTAATTGTATTCATAATCCATTTGCCTAAATTAAACTATGGTCATTGTTGCTTTGTAAGTGGCTCGCGATAAGCAGTGGTTAGCGGTTGGCCTATTTTGGGTAAGCGGCATGATGCCGCCTTGCCCCATTTATGTTACTTAGATCTGATAGACAATTTGGCCATGTACTAAGGTGGTTCTGACTTTTCCGGCAAGCTCTAAGCCGGTAAATGGTGTGTTTTTTCCTTGGCTTTTCAAAGTGCTGGCACCCACTTTCCAATACTCCTTCGGATCAAAAATACAGATATCAGCATCGCTATTAACACTTAAATCGCCGGCATTGATGCCTAAAATTTTTGCGGAAGTTTGCGTTACGTGAGCAAGGGCTTGCACTAAATCTAGCTTTTGCTCAGAAGCCCATTTCAAAGTTAATGTCAGTAATAACTCCAGACCCGTCGAACCAATCTCAGCCTCTGCAAATGGTGCTAATTTTGCATCATCATCAACTGGAGTATGGTCGGAGCATATCGCATCAATAGTGCCGTCTTTAAGGCCTGCACTTAGGGCCTCTTTGTCACGCTGCGTGCGGAGTGGGGGTTTAAGGTGGCAGTTTGCATCAAAGTATGCAATATCATGCTCGGTTAAATGCAAGTGATTGGCACTGACATCGCAACTGATATTCAAGCCATGTTGCTTGGCGGTACGTATCATCGCTACGCCTTCAGCCGTAGATAAACGGCTGATATGCACTTTCGCACCCGTTTCCTGAGCAATCCGCAATATGCTCGCCAATGCCAGCACTTCAGCTACGCTAGGGATGCCTTTTAAACCCAATCGACTTGCCACTTCACCATCATGGGCAACCCCATCTTTTGCTAGAAACGGTTCTTCTGCATGTAAAAATAGGGTGTGGCCAAAAGTAGCTGCGTATTCCATGGCGCGCCATAGCACCTGAGTGTCGCTAATCGCAGTGTTTGCTTGTGAAAATCCTACGCAACCAGCCTCGCGGAGTTCGCCCATTTCTGATAAGACCTTGCCTGCTAGTTGGCGGGTGAGTGCCCCCAAAGGGTAAACATGGGCAAGATGCAGTTGTTTGGCACGGTGTTTAAGCATTTCTACCAAGCCTGGTTCATCTAATACAGGATCGGTGTCTGGTTGGCAGGCGAGGCTAGTGACGCCGCCAGCTACTGCCGCTTGGAGTTCACTCACTAAGCTAGCTTTATATTCATCACCAGGCTCACGTAATCTTGCTGACAAATCGACCAAACCTGGGCATACAATTAAGTCGTTTGCATCAATAGTTTGATTGGCGACAAAGTCTGTTGGGGGTTTGCCAATTGCTACAATCTTGCCTGCAGCAATAAATAAATCTAGCTTGGCATCAATGTTGTTTTTAGGGTCAATGAGCCGACCATTTTTAATATGTATTTTCATGATTGTGTCCCGCCGCTTTGACCCCCAGCCAACATGGCCATTACCGCCATGCGCACTGCGATTCCGTAAGTTACTTGTGGCAGTATGACCGATTGCGCCCCATCCGCTACGCTAGAGTCAATTTCCACTCCGCGGTTCATGGGTCCTGGGTGCAATACAATGGCATCTGGCTTAGCTAAGCGTAGTTTTTCTTGAGTTAGGCCGTAGGTTTTAAAATACTCCTGCGCACTAGGGAGCATAGCGCCACTCATACGCTCGTTTTGTAGGCGCAACATCATCACTACATCCACATCTTTTAATCCCGCTTTCATGTCATGGTAAACATGCACGCCTAATTTTTCCACTTGTGCTGGGAGTAGAGTTTTCGGTGCAATCACACGCACTTCAGGTACGCCTAATGAAGTCAGCGCATGAATCTCTGAACGCGCTACTCGCGAATGCAGAATGTCGCCGACGATGGCTACTCTTAAGTTATGTAAATCTGGCTTGTACTTACGTATGGTAAATACATCAAGGAGACCTTGTGTCGGATGAGAATGGCGACCATCACCCGCATTAATGACGTGGATATGTGGGGGCACATGCTTGGCAATAAAGTGAGCGGCACCCGATTGAGAGTGGCGCACTACAAACATATCAGCGTGCATAGCGATTAGATTATCCACGGTATCTAATATGGTTTCCCCTTTAGATTGCGAGGAAGAATTCACATTTAAGCTAATGACGTCCGCCGACAGTCGTTTAGCTGCAATTTCAAACGTAGTGCGCGTTCGCGTACTGTTTTCAAAAAAGAGGTTGCACACGGTTTTCCCGCGTAACAAAGGCACTTTTTTAACTTCTCGCTCAGCCACACCGACAAATGATTCAGCGGTGTCTAGAATTTGGTTGAGTATCTTTTTCGGCAAGCCCTCAATCGACAGTAGGTGTCGTAAGCGTCCGTCTTGATCTAGTTGCGGATTATTCATGCGAGTCTGTTTTTATTGTGGATGAAGGGGTGCTGCTTAAGCTGGGTTGTAATGCTAAATACAATGTACCGTTGCTATGTTGAAGTAGTTGCAGGTTCTGTTCTGCATCTAAAGGCACGTCTATGCCTACAATTTGTGGCGCGATTGGCAATTCACGTCCGCCACGATTGACCAGAGCCGCTAAGGTAATGCTGGCGGGGCGTCCGTAGTCAAATAGTTCATTCATGGCTGCGCGCGTAGTGCGACCGGTGTAAAACACATCATCAATTAAAATGATATGTTTATTATCTACATCAAACGGAATTTGGCTGGGCCGAGTTTCAGACTTTAAGCCACGTTGTGCAAAGTCATCACGATAGAAGGAGACATCTAAAGTGCCATGTTCTATTGCGTGCGTGCTGATGCTATCAGCGAGCAATACTAAGAGCCTATGCATTAACCAAGCGCCACCGCTTTGTATGCCCACCAACGCTGTGTTCGCTTGTAATAGCGGCTCAATCTTTTGTGCTAAGTCATTAAGCAGTTGCTCTGCGTTGGGTAATTTAATGTCTGCTGCGCTCATTAGGCCTCACTCGTATTGTTCATAGGCTATCAAAATAGCTTTGTAGTATGGTTTGCGCTGCCACCTGATCAAGCATGACTTTTTGCGCACGGCCTTTAATGCCGCTTTGATTTAACATGGAACTAGCTTCTACTGAGCTATATCGCTCATCAATGAGCAGTACAGGAATATTGAAGCGACCATTTAAGCGCCGTGCAAATTTTTTGCATAACTGACTCACATTGGTTTCTGTGCCGTCTAGGCTTAACGGCAGACCGACTACCAGTAATTTTGGCTGCCACTCTTGTACTAGTTGACTAATGATGGTGAAGCGTATGTCATTACTCTCGTTATCTATAGTGGTGAGCGGATTGGCGTTTGCCAGCAAATGCTCCCCGACTGCGACGCCTATGCGTTGCTCTCCAAAATCAAAACATAAGGCCGTGCTTTTAAGTACGACTTCGGCCAGATAAACTTTTTCATTGTCGATTAGCTGACCATGGGCACTTAGTGTTTGAAGTGCTTGCACTAGGCGTGGCCTGCCACATCGGACAGCATCGCAGGATCAACCCCAAGCAAGGCTAAGGTGACATTGAGCTTATCGTCATCTGCAGTGTCGTACAAAATTTTATGCAGCGTTTCTACATCTTTGGCCTGCACCGTTAGCCAGGAGTTGGCGGCAATCTCTTGTTCCAGTTGCCCGGGCGTCCAGCCTGCATAACCCAGTGTGAGCAACATTTTTTCCGGACCGACGCCAATGGCGACCGACTCCAAAATATCTTTAGATGTGGTGAGTGCGGTATTTTCGGCAATGGTAATGGTGCTATCCCATTCACCTGCCGGTTGATGCAAGACAAAGCCACGTTCAGGCTGAACTGGACCGCCATACATCACATATTTATGCGCGACAATGCTGTCGTGTAGTTCAACTTTTATTTTTTCAAATAATGTTTCGTAGGTGATGTCGGTCGGGCGATTGATCATCACGCCCATTGCGCCGTCTTGGTTGTGTGTGCAGATGAAAGTGACTGATTTTGAAAAATAAGGGTCAGTCAATGCAGGCATTGCGATAAGAAAGTGACCGGTAAGATTGATGTTTTCCAATGGGCGTTATTCTATCATAGTGATTTGATTAATATAGCTAAAATCAAGCATTTTTATCTGCCCCTAAATAGCCGGTTACTTCCAAGCCAAATCCAGCCATGCTTGGCATTTTGCGAGGTGTCGCAAGTAATTTCATTTTACCTACACCGCAATCTAATAAAATTTGTGAACCTATGCCGTAAGTGCGTAGCTCTTGATTGATCCGTACAGCTTGATCAGCACCTTTAATACGCTCTACTAACATTTCGCTGGTTTCCTGTTGATGCAATAACACCATCACGCCGACATCAGCATTCGCAATCATTTGCATTGCATCTAAAGTGTTCCAACTATGACTGCAGCTACTCGCGTCAAGTAAGTCAAATATAGATAAGGGCTCATGGACGCGCACCAGCACTTCTTTTTCAGGAGTTGGGGTCCCTTTAATTAAGGCTAAATGGGTTTGTTTAGCAATTTTGTCGGTGTAAGCGATTAGCTTCATCTCGCCATAAGGGGTTTGCACCATTCGCTCCGCAGCGCGCTCAATTAAGCTTTCGTTTTGCGCGCGATACTGAATTAAATCAGCAATAGTCCCAATTTTAAGTTGATGCTCGGCGGCAAATAGCATGAGGTCAGGAAGGCGCGCCATATTGCCATCGTCTTTTAAAATCTCACAAATCACACTCGCAGGCTCTAGCCCAGCTAGGTAAGCCAAGTCGCAGCCAGCTTCTGTATGGCCCGCGCGAACGAGTACGCCCCCATCCATCGCCGCTAGAGGGAATATATGACCAGGGCTGACGATGTCTTGCGATTGTGCGTTTTTGGCCACAGCGGCTTGCACCGTGCGAGCGCGATCTGCAGCTGAAATGCCTGTAGTCACGCCTTCAGCGGCTTCAATCGATACGGTAAAGTTAGTGCCCATACGAGCGCCATTTTTTTGTACCATTTTGGTTAAGTTAAGTTGGTGGCAGCGTGCTTCAGTCAGCGTGAGACAAATCAGTCCGCGTCCGAATTTCGCCATGAAGTTGATATGTTCTGCGGTTGCAAATTCGGCGGCTAAAACTAAATCACCTTCATTTTCTCTATGCTCATCATCCACCAATACCACCATATGGCCGCGTTTAATTTCTGCAATAATTTCTGCAGCGGGGCTAATGGTGGGTTCAGTATGTGTTGTGCTTATATTCATGTTGTGCCAATTAATCTTTCTTATTCTTACTTCGGATTGTCTGTCGCCCATTCAGTCATACGCTCTACATAGCGGGCAATCTGGTCAATTTCTAAATTAACACGACTGCCAACCACTAAAAATTGCAGATTGGTATGGCTTAGGGTATGTGGGATTAAATTCATCGTAAACACATTGCCACTGACCATATTCACGGTCAGGCTGACGCCGTTGACGCAAATTGACCCCTTGGCTGCAATGTATTTAGAGATTGCTCTTGGCGCTTCTAATGTCAGTTTCCAGCAGTCGCCAAGTTGTTCAAACTGCAGCACTGTTGCAATGCCATCAACATGGCCACTGACTAGATGGCCGCCAAGGCGGTCGCTGAGTCTTAAGGCTTTTTCAAGGTTAACAGCGTGCCCTATATTCTCTGGCCCTAAGCCAGTAGTGACAGACAATGTTTCTTTAGAAACATGCGCCTCAAAATGCTGCGCGCTGAAGTTGACTGCGGTTAGACAGACGCCATTGACCGCAATGCTGTCACCTATATTGACGTCTTGCATATCTAAATCATCGCAGTTGATGCGCAACTTAACGTCATCATCAGCGGTTGTCGCGCTTTGGATTGAACCTACTGCTTGTATGATGCCTGTAAACATGCCGAGATTTTATCAGAGTTGGCGTGCAATATGTTTCTTATGCACGCCTTAAGGCTGTTAGAATTTGTCTTATGTTCACCAATATAAAATCATTCGTAACAAAATTAGCCGCATTTGAATTGTTTGTCGGTATGCGCTATACCCGCGCCAAACGCAAAAATCACTTCATTTCGTTTATTTCCCTTACCAGCATGATTGGCATTGCACTTGGTGTAGCAGCGCTTATTGTGGTGCTCTCGGTGATGAATGGTTTCCAGAAAGAGTTACGTACGCGTATTTTGGGCGTGGCCTCTCATTTGGAAATCACCTCTAGCAACAATCAGCTAGATGACTGGCAGTCAGTTGCCGTGATTGCCACTAAGCATCCGCACGTATTGGCAGGCGCCCCTTACATCACCGCTCAGGGCATGTTGAGTTATGGTCAAGGCGTACAGGGCGCTATTATTCGTGGTGTGCTCCCTAATGCCGAAGATAAAGTGGCAGACTTAGGTCGCCATATGAAAGTTGGCAGTTTAGATAACCTACGCGCTGGTGAGTTCGGCATTATTTTAGGCGCTGATTTGGCGCAGGCTTTGGGCGCGCAAGTAGGGGATAAAGTAGTGGTAATGGCACCACAAGGTCAGTTTACGCCGACAGGTGTAGTACCGCGGCTTAAGCAATTTACCTTAGTAGGTTTATTCCAAATTGGTATGTATGAATATGATGCTGGACTAGCACTAATCCATATTGATGATGCTGCTAAGTTGTACCGTATGGAAAATAAAGTTTCAGGATTGCGTCTCAAGTTAGACGATTTATTTGATGCCCCCGGCATTGCAACATCGCTTAACGCCCAGTTGAATCGTTATGGCAGCGCATTTTATGTAAGCGACTGGACCCAACAGCACGCCAATTTCTTTCGTGCAGTGCAAATGGAAAAGCGCGTGATGTTTATTATTCTTACATTAATTGTTGCAGTGGCCGCTTTTAATATTGTATCCACGCTAGTGATGGCGGTGACAGATAAGCGCGCTGACATTGCTATTATGCGCACTCTAGGCGCAAGCCCGATGAGTATCATGCTGATCTTTATTGTCCAAGGCGCGTTGATAGGGGTTATCGGCACGGTAGTTGGTGCAGTGTTTGGCATTTTAATTGCACTTAATATCAGCACTATTATTCCGTTTATTGAACATGTATTGCACGTACAGTTTTTAGCCAAAGATGTTTACTACATCAGTGACTTGCCTTCAGACTTAATCTGGTCTGATGTGATTACCATTGTGCTAATGTCATTTGTATTAAGCCTGCTAGCGACTTTATATCCAAGTTGGAAAGCTAGCAAAATTAATCCAGCTGAGGCCTTGCGTTATGAGTAGTTTAGATACGAAGAGCATTGTCGGATGCAGAGCCCTGCATAAAACCTACCATGGTCTAGAAGTAGCCGTACTTAACGGCATAGATTTAAGTGTGGGCGCTGGTGAGCAAGTGGCTATTGTGGGCACTTCTGGCTCTGGAAAAAGTACACTATTACATTTACTGGGGGGGTTGGATGCCCCTACTAGTGGTGAAGTGGCTATATGCGATCAAAATTTAGTCACATTAAGCGAAAGCAAAAAGGGCCTATTGCGCAATCAGTCGCTAGGCTTTGTTTACCAGTTTCACCATTTGCTCCCAGAATTTACTGCGCTAGAAAACGTAGCAATGCCATTATTAATTAGGCGTATGCCACGTGAACAAGCGCTCAGATTAGCTGCCGAAACGCTTAATAAGGTTGGCTTGCAACATAGATTGCAACATATGCCTGGTGAATTGTCCGGCGGTGAGCGCCAGCGCGCAGCGGTAGCAAGGGCTTTAGTGACGCAGCCCCAATGTATTTTGGCGGATGAGCCTACCGGTAACCTTGATCGGCATACAGCGCATGCGGTGTTCGATTTGTTATTGGAAATGAATCAAAGCCACAATTTAAGCTTGGTGGTGGTGACGCATGATTTAGAGCTTGCACAGAAAATGCAGCGTCAATATAAGTTGGTTGACGGGCGTTTGCAGTCATTGTAATGGACGATGTTCAGTAGAGTGTTTACTTGACCTATGGTTGAGTAACCTAGGAAATCAAATCCACTTCAAGCTTGCCGAAAAGCACACTAACAGCTAAAGTAGCGCAGGGATGAGTTCTATCCAATACATGAAGATTTTTTTAAGTTTTTATTTGAATTTTAGGGAGTTGCACCGTGTGGCAAATTATTTTAGCGGCAGGTTGGCCAATTTGGCCACTCATCTTTGCATCAGTAGTGGCGTTAGCAATTATAGGTGAACGTTTTTTTGCGTTACGTGAAAGCACGGTAGCACCTAAGAATTTATTGCCAGAAGTTCAAACTTGGCTGGCCAAGGGCGGCATTACTAAGGAAACGATTGCTCGTTTAGAGCAACATTCTCTATTGGGTCAATTGTTTGCTAGCGCGTTAGCAAACTCCAAGAACTCACGTGAAATTACCAAAGAAGCGATTGAGGAAACTGGACGTGCCGTAGATCATCAGTTAGGAAAATATCTTTCTACTCTGGGATCAATCGCTACAGTAGCCCCTCTATTAGGTTTGCTAGGGACAGTGATTGGTATGGTTGAATTGTTTGGGGCATTTACCAGTACCGGTCACGACGTAGCGCAATTTGCACGCGGTATTTCTGTGGCTTTGTACAACACGGCAGCCGGTATTGTGGTGGCCGTGCCAGCTATGCTGACCTATCGTTATTTCCGCGCAAAAGTTGATAGTTTACTAGTAGATATGGAGCAACAAGCCATTAAACTGGTCGAAATTATTCACGGCGAACGTAAGTAACTCGTTTTAGATAGAAGGAATAGTTATGAATTTACAGCGTAGCAAGCGTCATGAAGATCTTGAGATGAACCTCGTGCCACTGATTGACGTATTGTTGGTCATTATTATTTTCTTGGTAGTGAGTACTACTTTCTCGCGTACGAGTGAACTGCAAATTAATTTACCAACGGCTGAAGCTAATGCGCCGCAAGAAAAGCCATTGACCATAGAAGTTGGTATTGATGCCAGCGGTAAATATGTGATTAACCATAAAGCCATGACTGACACTTCAGTGACTGCGATTGCAGCAGCGCTCCAAGCGGCCGCTAATAGCGAAAAAGAGCCTACGGTGATTATTAATGCCGACGCAAAAACCACGCATCAATCGGTAATTAATGTAATGGAAGCCTCTCGCGTTGCGGGTTACACCCATATTACCTTTGCCACTCAAGCCAAAGCGGGTTCTTAAATTTCTAATTTTCTGACCACTACGTATCGACGTTAGTTATGTCGAACTCAACTACTCAAGCAACGCCACAAGAAAAGGTTGCCGACTCAAAGACTTTATATCTTCGTTTATTTGCTTACGCTTGGAAGTACAAAGGGGTCTTTCTAATCGGCATTTTGGGGCTGGTATTTTTATCAGCCACCAATACCGCTTTTCTAGCGACTATAAAACAAGTGACCGATGAGGGGTTTGTTAAACAGTCGCCAGGCAAAATGGCTTTACTGCCCCTTATGTTATTTGGCTTAATGGCTGTGCGTGGCCTGTCCGGATTTTTTTCTGGCTTCGCTATGCGTTGGGTGGCGCGCCGTGTAGTTGAGGATTTGCGCCGCAGCGTGTTTCAGCAACTGATGCGCTTGCCGATTACTTATTTTGATGAGCAGTCTGCGGGCATCGTCGTGGCCAAAATTACCTATGATGTTGAGCAGATGTCTGGTGCAGCCACGCGTTCTGCCATTTCTTTAGTCAGCGACACGCTGACAGCCTTGGGGATTATTGGCTATATGCTTTATTTGGATTGGCGTCTGACGCTAATTTTTGCGCTAATTGCTCCGATTATGGCCTTTTATCTAAGAGCCATGACGCCAAAGCTACGCAACGCAGGAAAGCAAGCGCAAGACTCCATCGGCGAGATGACTAAGGTGGCAGAAGAAGCTATATCAGGTCAACGCATTGTGAAGATTTTCGGCGCGAGCAGTTATGAAAACCAACGCTTTGCTAAAGTGGCGGCTAAGAATAGGCATATGCAAATTCGGCTTGCACGTCTGTCTGGCATGAACAGTATGGTGATCGAGCTATTAGCTGCGGTGTCCTTAGGTTTAGTGGTTTACTACGCGGTTGGGCGATTTAGTGCTGGTGAGTTTGCAGCTTTTGTGGCTGCATTACTAATGTTAATTGCGCCAATTAAGCATCTCACCGCGATGAATGAAGAAGTGCAAGTGGCTCTGGCTGCAGCGCAAAGTGTATTCGGAGTAATCGATATTGAGCCGGAAGCCGATGATGGTAAGCAAGTATTAGCGAGGACTCACGGCGAAATAGAATTTAAAAATGTCAGTCTGAGCTATCAAAATGCCAAGCGACCTGCGCTTAATGATATTAGCTTTACAATTAAGCCAGGTGAAAAACTAGCTCTAGTGGGTCGTTCAGGTGGAGGTAAGACGACGCTGGTTAATCTGCTGCCAAGATTTTACGAATTGCAACATGGTCAGGTGCTCATAGACGGTGTAGATATGCGCACGTTACCGTTGGCTAATTTGCGGGAACAATTTTCGCTGGTGAGTCAGGATGTGATTCTATTTAATGACACCATCTTTAACAATATCGCTTATGGTGTGTTGCGTGATGCCAGTGAAGAAGATGTCATTAATGTGGCCAAGGCCGCGCATGCTTGGGAATTTATACAACAACTACCCCAAGGCCTGCAAAACGAAATTGGCGATCGAGGTGTGCGTTTGTCAGGTGGCCAGCGTCAGCGTATCGCCATTGCGCGCGCTATTTTGAAGGATGCGCCAATATTGCTGCTTGATGAAGCGACTTCCGCACTAGATACCGAATCTGAACAACACGTGCAAGCCGCGCTTGATACGCTGATGCAAAATAGAACCAGTATCGTCATTGCGCATAGACTCAGCACTATTGAGAATGCGGATCGCATTATGGTGATGGAGCAGGGGAAAATTGTTGAAGCTGGGACCCATGACACGCTTATTAAACAAAATGGCCACTATGCTAAGTTGTATCAAAAGCAATTTAGTTAAAACCCTCGTAACTCTGCCGCTATGAGTGACTGGCTGCAAAAACAGTGGTTATCCTATACGCCATGGCATATTTTTCTATTGCCAGTCTCTTTTGTATTTTTCGTTATCAGTTCGCTACGTAAGTGGTTGTATCAAAATGGCTGGCTTAAATCCTATCGTTTAGCCGTACCAGTGTTGGTGGTTGGTAATATTAATGTGGGTGGTAGCGGCAAAACCCCATTGGTGATTTGGCTGGCTAAGCAATTGCAGACTGCGGGTTATCGGCCTGGCATTATCAGTCGAGGTTATGGTGGGAGTAGCTCTGAAGTGTTAGCTGTGCTTTCGCATAGCGATCCTAAACAGGTTGGTGACGAACCACTTTTACTCGCAAGGCGCACAGGTTGCCCAGTATTTGTTGGTGTTGATCGAACGGCTGCGGGCCAAGCCTTGCTCGCAGCACATACCGAATGTAATGTTATTATTAGCGATGACGGGTTGCAGCACTATCGTTTGCGAAGAGATGTTGAGATCGTGGTAGTCGATGGTATCGCAGGTTTTGGTAACGGCGCTTTGTTGCCGGCGGGGCCGTTGCGCGAGTCAGTGGCACGCTTAACCCATGTAGATGCAGTAGTCGTGAATGGAAGGTGTGAGCTAGGCAATATTAAGGCTTTAAAGCCAATTGAAATGCGACTACAGGCGACAAAATTCTACAACTTACTCGATCCTAATAAAGTCTGTGGCGTAGCGGACTTTGCCGGAAAGCAAGTGTTGGCAATTGCTGGTATCGGAAATCCGCAGCGTTTTTTTAAACAGTTGCATACTTTAGGATTGCAGTTTCAAAGTAAAGCCTATGCTGATCATTACGCATTTCAATCACAAGATTTTGCCGAAAATGTTGCAGATATAGTGGTGATGACCGAAAAAGATGCCGTAAAATGTTCAGACTTTGCGAAGCCTGGATTCTGGGTATTGCCAGTAAGCGCAGATATTCAGCCCGAACTCATGACTGTTATATTAAACAAGTTAACTAATTAAGAGGTTATTTTAAGATGGATGCAAAGCTATTACAGATTTTAGTGTGTCCTGTGACCAAGGGGCCGTTGATTTACAATAAAGCCAAAAATGAATTGATTTCTAAATCAGCGCGTTTGGCTTATCCGATCAAAGACGGTATTCCTGTCATGCTTGAAGATGAAGCGCGCAAATTAGATGAAGATGAAGAAGTTGCCTAACACGCAAACGCCTGCATTTTATGTGGTGATTCCCGCTCGCTATGCGAGCACACGTTTGCCAGGTAAGCCGTTGCTGGATATTGCAGGTAAGCCTATGGTGGTATGGGTCGCAGAGCGAGCCCATATGAGTGGGGCGCACCAAGTGGTGATTGCTACTGATGACCAACGCATTTCAGATGCCGCGCAACGCCATGGATTTACTGCTGTCATGACTAGGGAAGATCATGTTAGTGGTACCGACCGTATTGCTGAGGTCGCTGCCCACCAAGCTTGGGCTGATGATGCGATCGTAGTGAATGTACAAGGTGACGAACCGCTCATTGAAGCCGCATTAATTATTGAAGTTGCAACAGCGCTAGCGAACAGCAAAGACGCAGTGATGGCAACAGCATGTCACGCCATACATACTAAAGCTGATTTCATTAATCCTAATATAGTTAAAGTAGTATTGGATATGCGCGGGCATGCTTTGTATTTTAGTCGTGCACCCATTCCTTATCCACGTGATGCCTTTGCCGATAATGCTGAACTGCCAGAAGGCATTCCTGCATATAGGCATATAGGTATCTATGCCTACCGGGCAAAATTTCTTAAGCAATATGCCAATATCGCACCTGTTGGAATAGAGCAGTTTGAAAGTTTAGAGCAGTTACGCGTATTGCATCATGGCTATAAAATTGCAGTAGCCATATCAGATAATGCGCCAGCAGTTGGCGTAGATACGGCTGAAGACCTAGCGTACGTTCGTAGCATACTTAGCTAAACATTCTTACAACCGTCATATTAACGTCATTTTAATCCAAACCTTTTAATAAAAAGCCACGAATGCCCTTGCGGTAAAGGGCAAGGTTTGCTATAGTCTCACCTCTCGACGGCACTTATGTCGAGCCGGACGCGGGATGGAGCAGTCTGGCAGCTCGTCGGGCTCATAACCCGAAGGTCACAGGTTCAAATCCTGTTCCCGCAACCAATAATTTTTCAAGCAAATAATGCGCTCAAAAAATAAACGGTAAAAGTTTCAAGTTTATGATTGACGGGGTTTAAAACCTCTGTATAATGCGCTCCTCGTTACGGCAAAGCGGTAACGAGATGACTTTCGAGTCGACTGATCTTTAACAATTTAACAACTGATAAGTGTGGG
>Ga0214165_1000050_pt1 | contig 96053 bp, 109 predicted proteins | sample TroBogypolimnion_34_FD_153004 | JGI IMG/M metagenome (GOLD analysis project Ga0214165, IMG submission 153004) | Freshwater microbial communities from Trout Bog Lake, WI - Practice 03JUN2009 hypolimnion v3 | ecosystem: Environmental > Aquatic > Freshwater > Lake > Hypolimnion/Profundal zone ... | reverse complement strand
GCGGCGATCTGCCGACACGTCGTGAGCAATCGTTGCTGTTTGCCAACCTCAAAGAGCAGTTTGAAGAGCGCTGGTATTGGTCCGGTACGCAGCACGCTGACGACTCAGATTATGCCTGGTATCAGAATTTCTACGGTGGCCACCAGCTCATCTTTCACAAGTACGACCAGCTCAGAGCGCGCTTCGTCCGCAGATCAGTTATTAAGTAATTTATCAATTTATTGAAAGGTGAGGATCATGAAACATTATGAAGATGAGCGTATAAGCAGAAATGTCGAGCTGACCGACTGGCGTATTCCTATCGGAATTTCCGTAGGCGTTACGCATTGGAAAACTAATCGTAACGATATCGCGTCTGTATTCAAGACTCGGCTTGCTGGTATGGATTTGCAAGTTGACATTACTCCCTCCCAAGCGCGCGAATTGTCCGCATTGCTGCTGATCCATGCCGATGAAGTTGACGAGCGTGAGACAGAAGTGAGAGCTGCATGATTACCACCTACACCGTGGCAATTCAGCCAAACCGCATCGTAGTTACAGATAAGGCGATTTCACTATTCTTGTGGAATAACCCGGTAGCGGATGTCGAAGATGCGCTGGAAGAAATATTTCAGATGGGCGTTAACGCCATGAATGCGCGCTGCGAACCTGAAGTTTTAACCGCCCCGAATGAGGTGTGCTTATGAACCGCGCCATCCTACTCCCCCGCCGCAAACCAAGCGGATATCACCAGGCTAATTTTATAACGCGAGTAGTCCGCTGCATCGGTCATTACCGATACTACCGCAAACAGGGAATGTGCATTTCCGTCTCTTGGGCGCTTGCGAGGCACACACTATGAATTGTCCTATACATATTCAGAAGTGTGATTGCCGCGAGCTGAAAATCACCGCGCTACGTCAAGCCGCCATCGATGCCGCTGTAGAGCTGGATTGGACTAAAAACGAGCCGGGTGTGCAGCCTGAAATTCAGCAACGCGCCGCAAGCATTATCCAGCGTGTGTTTTCAGCCTGCGAGGCTTTAGACGAGCCTGAAAAGCCATGAGCAAGCCTAAAGCAAAGCGCGATAAAGCTTACCGCCCTAAAGCCGTCCGCATCCCAGTCACTAGCCTGCGCGATGAATTCGGCATTGTTCTGCATAGCATTATCGCCGGTGCGCGCATGGGGTATTTCGACAAATCACAATTCGACAAAATAGGACAGGCGATCAATTGCGTATGGGGGGCGATGTATCTTAAGCCTCCAAAAGACAGCTCAGTAATGCCGGTGGTTGAAGGCGCGATGCGCGCCATGAATGACGTCAGCCGTCGCGGCGATGCAACCGGCGAATGGTCATTGCGCGAACTGGAGCAGGCTGCCGTACTAGCAGGAATTTACAAGATTGAAGCTCAACTCCCCTATATGGACGTGATGAAACTTTATGAATCCATGCAGAAATTCAAGATGATGGAATATCAGGAAAGGAAAGCGGCATGAAAGCCAATCAATTCGGTACGCACACTGAGCAGCTAATGCACCGCATGGGTTATTTAACGATATCTGATCGCCCTAAGTGCTTAACCTGCAAGCACCATGAATTCATAATTCGCATGCCCGATACAGTCTATGAAAGCAGCGTGTATCGCTGCAATAAGGGTGATTTCGCGATTTCTAAAAATTCAATCTGCAACGAGCACGCAACAGCATGACTGAGCTGACCCTATTTTTATCCACTGCGTCGCTAGTGTTCGCGCTTGGCCTGCAACAGCTTAACGTGCAAGGTCATCATTACGTGCTGGCAGCGCTGACCAGCTTCCTGATCGGCGGCGCGCAGATTTACCTGTGGCGCACTATGCCCGGCGCGTCAGGCAGTGAGATCGTCGCCACTCTGTGCGGCGGTCCAGTTGGGATACTGGCGGCAATGTATGCCCACCCAAGATTGGTGAAGTTGTTGCGGAGGAAATCATGAAAATTACTGCTACCAATACACCAGGGAGAATTCTACTCTCACTCAGGCCTGGGAAAATGGAATCAGCTCAGATCCGGGAGCTATTCCCGACATTTGGCGGATGGATGAGCCAGATGCATGCCGCAGGCCTGATCCAAGTTAACGATGACATGGTGTGGAGTCTTACCGAGGCAGGTCGCGTCGCCTGTCCAAATCGTCGTGATGCAAAGCTGGAACCGCTATACCTGAATAGTCCGCCACCAAAATACCAGTCGCAAGGAGCGTCGGCATGAGTGATAAGCAATTTTATGAAGTAACCACAACTAAGGAGGCAGCATGAACACCGAAAAAACACTTGTAACACCAGAACTGAATGAAGGCGAAATCTACGCTGGAGCGATCATCAATCCAGACGGCACCGGTCACCATGTCATCCTGCTCCAGGGTGATTATGACGATGCGACATGGAGTGAAATGATGGAGTTGGCTAAGTCACTCAACGGCGATCTGCCTGATCGTGTCGAGCAAGCACTTCTATTCAAACGCCTTCCGGAGCAATTTAAAAAAGAATGGTACTGGTCAAATACGCAGCCCTCTAGCGGCTCAGATTGTGCCTGGTGTCAGCTTTTCGACAATGGCTACCAGGACTACCGTCCCAAGAGCCGCCAGCTCAGAGCACGCGTCGTCCGCAGATCAGTAATTTAGTCATTTCCCATGAGCGCAACAATTAAAGAGCGCTTGGTTCGCAAATCAATTCAGCAGGGCGAGTGCCTTGTGTGGATTGGCGCGAAAAATAATTCTGGATATGGGCTTATTCAAGTAGGCGGTATTTTGAAAAGCGCTCACCGGGTCTCGTATATTGAGCACAACGGAGAAATTCCAGCAGGAATGGTTGTTATGCACTCGTGCGACAACCGGTCTTGCATCAATCCTAAGCACCTATCCATCGGAACGCATAAAGAAAACACCCGCGATATGGATTTAAAAAAACGTTGTCACAGGACGGCAGGTGAAAATCATCACAAAGCAATACTAACCGCTGACTTAGTGCGAGAAATTCGTAGACGATTTACACCATATGATAAAACCAATGGATCTGCCGCATTGGCGCGTGAGTTTTGCGTAAGCCAGAGTACGGTAAGCGCAGTAATTCAAGGAAGATCATGGTCTCAAGCTTGACACGCGCATCTATCCGGGATTATTCTGCTCGCACTGCAACACATTTGCAGTCGGGATTGGACTCTCGGAAAGAAGGCGGACAAGCCGCCAGCAACGCGGCTATTTTTATGTTCGTCAACAACGCAACCCTATTGGGTGGCGGTGTGGGGCGCTTCGGCGCGCCGGTTCCTTCTTCCGGTAGTCCAACCCGCATCGCCGCCCTCCCCGATTGGACTCGTGGTGAGCGGCTTAACAAGCCAAGAAGGAGTCTCGCCATGTCTACCGTCACATCTTCAAAAAAGTTTTTTAAAATCAATAGTGAGCACAGTATTTTTCAGGTAATCCCCGGCACACCGGCACAGGATGCTCTTGAGCAAGCTAGTTGCTTCCTGGGGTCAAGCTTTGAAGTGCTTATGAATAGTTCAAAACCCAGTGAATTGGATTTTGCTGCGGCTCATCTGATTGAAATGGCAAAGGCATTAATTGATTCCGTCACATCTTCTATTGCTAAGGAGAATTCTAATGTCTAACCCGCGAGGAAATATCAAGCACGGCGGATGTGGCACTCTAACTTATGCGCGATGGAAGTCAATGATGGCGCGCTGCCACAACACAAATGCAACAAACTTCCAATATTACGGCGCACGCGGTATCGAAGTATGCCGGCAATGGCGCGAATCGTTTGAGTCATTCCGCAAGGATATGGGTGATTGCCCGGATGAATTTATGACGCTTGAACGCCTTGATAACGACGCAGGTTATGCGCCAGAAAACTGTATTTGGGCGACAAAGGCTGAGCAAAATAAACATCGAGTGCATTGCGTGCAGCTTACCTACAGCGGGCGAACTATGAATGTCACAGACTGGGCAAAAGAGCGCGGCATGTCGGCAAATGCACTAAGTCAACGACTCTATCTTGGCTGGAGCACTGAGCGCGCACTTACGCAACCTCTTAAAAAGAGGATGCTGAAATGAAGATCAACCCATCAAAAACCATTCTGCAACCGTTATCGCGCGGCGTGGACTTCGTTGGCCAAGTCATCCGTCCCTGGTGCCGCACAACGCGCAAGCGCACCGTCAATGAGGCGATGAAACGGGTTCGCAGCATCGATGCTAAGGATCTATTTGAGACGGCTAACAGTTACTACGGCTTATTTCGCCAGGCGACGCATAGTTACCACCAGCGCGTGAAGATTTCAAACATCCTGCGATATCGTGATCACACGATCAATGGAACATTAACAAAAACGTATAGAAGGAAAGCGGCATGAATACATTGCTTGATCAACTTGCGGATGAAATTTCGCAGCGCATTCGTCCTGCCATCCCTCTATCAGTCGATCTATGGGATTCAGAAACAATCGCATCCTATCTGAAAAAATCTAGCCGCCAAGTTAGAGAACGGTATGCAGTGATGCCGGGATTCCCGCAAGCAATCAGGTTGCCGTCTGGCGGAACGGAGAAAAGCCACCCACTATGGAAAGCGTCAGAGGTGATTAAATGGGCTGAAAAATATCAGGAAAAACGAGCTGCGTGATACACCGTATTTTTTAGCAGTTGCGCCAAATTTGCACCAATACGGCTACAAGCCAATAAATACGGTGCTACAAGGTCCTCTTCTGGGCACCAGATAAGTAAGGCCAGCGCAAGCTGGCCTTTTCTTTTGAGCACAGAAAGTAAAGCAACTGCTTGCTTTACGACAGGACTCGAAGGGCAGCCGGTATTACGGATGCCGGGGTCGCGCCCAAAAAACATTGCGCCAACAAAATCTACACACTTACCAACAACAGAGACCGGGATTTCAAATACGGACAATACGGCACGAACTAGCAGCGCATCATTCCGGCTGACCGGCATTTCAAAAAACGCAACCGTGCTCAATGCACAGTTCATGCGATTTTTTGTAAGCCATAAAATTTCCTGCATATTTAGTTCATCGTATTCTGAATATCCCGCCGCATTCTACACTATAGGCTTACCCTACCCGATTGTTTTAATGTGCTAATACACCCCACAGGGGCGAAAAAAAACACCGCCACAAATATCATGGCGGTGTTCATATTCACAACAAAACAATATCAGTTCAAAAAATAATAACAACCAATTGATTAATATAGATATTTAACAAAAATCACCAGCCACACAAGCTCAATAGCGTATCTCTGATTATTTATTCAGGAATTAAACGCAGCCTGTCGGTTTTGGCAATCCACCGTACTTGGTAATCGGCTTCATCGGTCCTGTCATCCAGATATCGAACAACTCCTTTTGATCCATGTCGATGAACTTGGAAAATTTACGTACCGGCGGCACAGTACCAAAATCCTCGACATACTCGCGCGCCTTGAGGATCTGCTCCCACTTTTGCTCGGTCAACTCATAACCATCGGCCTCTGCCATAGCGCGCCCAATTTCAGGTGTCCAGTCATCCATACGCTGCAAATAACCGTCTCCATCTCTCGCTGGTAAACTCATTTTTCTCTCCCTTAATTAAGTATTTTTCACTACAATTTTTGGAAATACCGCGCTGTGATCCTGCGCCATATCCGCCACTTTCACCGCAACACGCCGGGCAATCTGTTTGTAGATACGAGCGATGTCACCATCCGGATCTGCCGCCACAGTAGGATTGCCGGAATCTGCCTGTTCACGGATACGAATATCCAGCGGCAATCCACCCAAAAATTCCGCATTGTAATCCGCACACATTTTTTCCCCTCCTCCTGCACCGAAGATATGTTCTTCGTGTCCGCATTTGGAACAAATATGCGTGCTCATATTTTCCACAATACCAAGAATGGTGATACCAACTTTTTCAAACATTTTCAATCCCTTACGCGCATCTAGCAAGGCGATATCCTGCGGCGTAGTGACAATCACCGCGCCAGTCACCGGCACTTTCTGCGCAAGGGTGAGCTGAACATCACCCGTACCCGGGGGCAAATCCACCACCAGGTAATCCAGATTATCCCAACGAGTCTGATGCAACAACTGATCCAGCGCCTGCGTCGCCATCGGACCGCGCCAGATCATCGGCGTATCGTGCTCATCGATCAGATAGCCGATGGACATGGATTGCAAGCCGTGATTGACCATCGGTTGCAGCGAGTTACCATCGGCCGATTCAGGTTGACCACTAATCCCCAGCATGGTCGGCTGTGAAGGACCGTAGATATCAGCATCCAGTATACCAACGCGTGCGCCTTCTGCCGCCAGCGCCAGCGCCAGGTTGACCGCCGTAGTAGATTTCCCCACACCGCCCTTGCCGCTGGCCACCGCGATAATGTTTTTCACGCCTTCAACCAACTTGACACCGCGCTGCACGGCATGAGGCACCACTTTGCTGGTCACCGTCACACTGATCGTTCTTGAGTCTGGGAATGCGGCCTTAAGGTGAACTTCAACCATCGCGCGTATTTCATCCCAGACACTTTTAGCCGGGTAACCCAGCAAAATATCCAGCGATACGTCATTGCCAACCACCTTGACATTTTTAACCGATTTTCCCGTGACGAAGTCTTTTTTTGTATTCGGATCGATCAAATTTTTCAGCGCACTTTGCACGCCCACTTCAGTAATACTCATTACAGACTCCTGTGACTAAACGTTAAAATGCCGGCATTAAAAGCTACCTGATCAATTTGGTAGGGTATTATTATAAGCTAAACAATCATTATGTTGCGCGCAAAATTAAATTTCCCACATAAAATATATTCGTATTGAATACATGAAACAGGGTGTAACCTTAAACAGTTGAAACTCGGTAACTGTAACAATTTTTGGAAGCATGAACAATTTGCATGAACGGAAATTGCGCTAGCGCACCATATTGCTTTTGAGCTTGCAAGATCAATGTGGAAACATCACTCACTACAACATCGCCTGCCAAAACAAATTGCAATCCTCTCAATCCGCCACACTGCATACGCATTTCCTGTGCATGCGGCATGGGCCCGTCTATATGCGGCTTACCCAGCGCAAAGGTAAAGTTCATGCGAAATGAGTCGCGCAAATCAACGCACTGCAACCAGGAAAATGGTGAATTGCAACTCAACACCTCACGCTCGGCAATTTGACGGGAATTAACCTGCAAACATGCGACACAACCCGACAACAAGGACTTTTCGAAAGGACAAAGATACGGCGTTGACGTGAGTACCTGACGATACACATGCTCATCCATATACCAACGCCTTAATCATCACCCAATTCAGGCTGCGCTTCACGAACCTCGTTAAGCAAATCTTCCGCATGCAACTCGGTCTCAGCAAAAAACATCTTGATATTGAAGGTCGCATCCCCGGACATCTCACTGCGCAGCACTTTCACCCGATTACTCGCATCGCGGTATTTCTCATGCTGTTCCAGTTTATGCAAAGTGCGGATGGGTCGTTCAGAGATTTTATAAATAAAGTAAGGCATCAACATCCCTTTTAACGCGAATAAAAACAAATAAATCTCAATGTGACTTGGCGAACGGTTTCAAAAAGGTAACGACATTGACTCCCGGTGCATTCTTGGTAGCACAACTCCCCTCTTCAACCCCGGCATCGCGCTCGGCCTCGTGCAAGCGGTTGATCACATCCACATAGTGCTTTTGCTTTACCATCATCAGCGCAGTAAATCCGCCTTCATTGCGCGCCAGCACATCTGCACCTGCATCGAGCAAGGTCTCAACCACCCCGATCTCGCCATAACCTGCCGCCAGCATCAAAGGACGCACGCCAAAGCCTATGGCAGCCTCCACATCGGCGCCGTGAGCGATCAAATACGCTGCCACATCCGGGAAACCACAATCCTGCTCCGCGTTGTATACCGACTTCATCAGCGGCGACCAACCTCGCTCATCCCGCACGTTAACTTGGGCACCGCTCGTAACCAGCAGTGACACCATGGGGAAATTACCTGTCGCAGCTGCCAACATCAACAAGGTTGAACCCTCAGCATCACGCGCTTCAATATCCCCGCCCGCCGCCAATAACTGTTTAGCCTGCTCGGCATCACCCGATGCAACTGCGGCAATCAATTCCAAAGCCATCGTCTTCTCCTGTCAAAAATTTAAAACCGATACGATAAAGTGACTTCCATAATATATCGTAAAAAAGCCCACAAAACCAGACCAAATCAGTCGGATTTTGTGGGCTTAAATTCATAGTGAGAAGTTGCCAGAAACATGACGCACTACCTTTACGTTCCTGACAACCCGACGATGATTAGTTTAACCTGGCCCAGATGCGCTTTTTCATCACAAATAACAAAGAAGTCAGCACAAACAAATAACCTAAGATATAAGTACCCAGCTTGTAACGTTCCAGCTCATGGGGATCCGCAGCCCAATTCAGGAAAGAGACAATATCCTTCGCCTTGGCCGCAATTTCAGCACGCTGAGCAGGTTCCGTGGCGCTGCTGATCCCCAACGGATCAGGCATCTTGCTGGCTGGAAACACGTGATTACCCGTCACGCCATCCGCACCGGTGTAATAAGCCATCAGATAACTGTACAGATAGTTATTGCCGCCATCGCGTGCCCTTGCCATCAGACTCAACTCAGGAGGAAGTTTACCAAAGGCAGCCATGGCACCGTCATCCGGCATCATGCCCATTACTGGTGCATCTAACGTCCAGTCACCCTGCCATTCCTTAACCTTAGCCTTATCAAAGCCTAAGCCGACCAGATCCTGATACTTGATGTATTTCAGCGTATGGCAACTATGGCAACTATCCATAAATGCTTCCACGCCGCGCTTCACGGCAGGATTACTTGTATCAACCTGAATCTTCTCCAACTTGACTTCTTCGTTCGCAAAGGACAGTGATGTCACGCAGCACAACGCCAATGTTAATAAATGCTTTTTCATGCTCACTTCCCTCCTGTTTTCTTCTGGGCTTTTTGCAATTCTTCACTGGCAATCAGCGCTTCAACCTGCTTGGGCAAGCCGCGTTTACGCAACCACTTCTCTTCCGCCGTGGAAATAAATGGCACGACGAAAAACGAGCAGAAATAAGCAATGCTGGCGATCTGCCCAATCACGATCGTTTGATCTGTCGGCGGAACATAACCGATATATCCCAGAATCAACATATCAATGATAAACAAGTAGAACTGAACGCGGAAAATCGGACGATAAAGTGCACCACCCGGAATTTTAGAACGGTCAAGGAGAGGCATAAAGGCAAACAAGATCACCGACAAACCCATCGCTACAACGCCGCCAACCATATTCGGTACCGAGCGCAAAATTGCATAGAAAGGTAAGAAATACCATTCTGGAACGATGTGATTCGGTGTCTGCATAGGATTGGCCGGAATGTTATTGGCCGGTTCGATCAACAGGTTCGGGAAAAACAGTGCAAAACCGAAGTAAACCATCAGAAACACGCCCAGACCGTACAGATCCTTGATGGTGAAATAAGGATGGAAAGGGATATTATCCTTATCAGCCAGATCAATACCGCTAGGATTACTGCTCTTCACCATATGCAAGGCAATCAGGTGAATCATGACGCCGCCGATGATCACGAATGGCAGCAGGTAATGCAGCGCAAAGAAGCGAGTCAGCGTCTCATCGCCCACGGTGTAGTCACCACGCAGCCATACCACCACTTGATCGCCGATAAAGGGCGTAGCACGGAACAGATTGGTAATTACCGTCGCGCCCCAGAAGGACATTTGTCCCCATGGCAACAGATAACCCATAAATGCGGTACCCATCAACAGCAACAACAAGCCCTGACCTGTCCACCACAACAACTCACGCGGTGCACGATACGAACCGTAGTACAAGGTTCGCGCCATGTGGATAAAGATCACCAGGAAGAAAGCAGACGCGCCGGTCGAGTGCATGTAGCGCAACAGCCAACCGTAGTTAACATCGCGCATGATGTGCTGAATGGACGCGAATGACATATTCACATCCGCCTTGTAGTGCATCGCCAGGAAAATCCCGGTTAAAACCTGAAGCACCAGCACGATTCCTGCCAGTGAGCCAAAATTCCACCAGTAGCTCAAGTTGCGTGGTGTCGGGTATTCACTAAGATCGTGCTGAACGAAACTGGTCAGCGGAAAACGCCGATCTATCCATTGCATAACTTTATTACTCATGGTTGCCTCCTATGCTTCGCCAATGACGAGTTTGTCGGCCGCAGAAAAATGATAAGGCGGCACTTCAAGATTTTTACCAGCCGGACCGCGAACGACGCGACCGCTATAGTCATACTGACTACCATGGCAATGACAGGTCCACCCTTCACCTTCCAAGTTAGGCACGCAACCCATATGGGTACAGACGCCAATCACCACCAGCCACTCAGCCTGCTTCACGCGCTGCTGATCAGCCATAGGTTCAAGACCACCCTTGGAAGCCACGGCCAGTTTGATTTGCTCTTCAGTACGACGCAAGACGAACACCGGCTTACCTTGCCATGCGACCGTGCGCATATGACCCGGCTCCATGCCTACCAGATCAACTTCAGTCGTCGCCTTAGCCAACAAATCCGCGCTTGGATTCATGCTGGTAATAAAGGGAACCGTTGCAGCAGCGACACCGACGCCACCCACCACCGTTGTTACTTTAAACAAGAAATCGCGCCGACCGACATTACCTAATGCTTCATCATGTGCCATATTTACGCTCCTACACTAAGTTAATAAGAATATTAATCACTTCTAATATAGTACCCGAAAACAGCCTATAAAAGTCAGCCCTCGATGTAACATTTTTTCAGCGAACACCCCAACAGCATACAAAACAACTTAAATTTAATACTCAAATATTTATGTATTGCAAATTCTACGCCGCCACGTAAGCAACGGGAAGCTAAATTACTGAACAACTTCAATAAAGACACGAGACTTCGGCATACCCGCCGCCAAAAAAAACTTTTCGGCTAAGAAAACTGACGCTTGGGGACCTGCCAGATAGACATCGCTCGCGGCGATTTCCGGATTTGAGCATTGCAGCGCTTCCAGCATATCCAATAACGACGTTTCACGTTTCCCGCTGATGGTATGCAAATCAAAGCCTGCGATTAATTCAGTGTAAGCGAAGCCATCCAGTGCATCCGCCCAGGCGCGCCCCACATTTGACATATAGATATTCGGCTCTGTTGAGGCGATCCAGTGCAGGTGTATGTGTTCAGTCTCTAACGACATCGCATGTTCAATCAGACTCTTAATCGGCGCAAAACCGCCATCGAAAGCGATGAAGTACAAGGCGCGCTCCGACTTTTCATGCAAAATAAACTCACCTTGCGGCCCTTCCACCTCCACCTCATCACCGGCTTTGAGGCGATTGAACACAAATTCAGAAAACAAGTTTCCAGAAAAATAATGCAGATGAAACAATATGTTGCGATCATCGCACGGACAGCTCGCGATAGAGAGCTCGGCGGTATAAGCAGAGCCCACTCGCAATGTCACGCGTTGACCGGCAAGAAATCTCAGACGTTGACTGCGCGGCGTCTGTAAATGCAGCAACAACACATTGCCGGACAACAATTCAACCGACTTCACTTTTGCGGTGATTTGCTGGAAAGGAATATCCTGAACGCTACCCGCCACGGTCGCCTCCAGCACCACATCGCTGATCGCCGTATTGCTGCACATCAAGATACAGCCCTGATTCTTTTCAGCTTCAGACAAAGCAAAATCATGATGGCGCGTCTTCTTGACCCGCCCCGACACCACTTTAGCCTTACACAAGCCGCAATTGCCGCCGCTGCAACCATAGTTGAGCGGAATTCCGGCACGCATCGCAGCTTCGAGCAAGGTATCCTGACCTTCAACCAGAAAATCCTGCCTGCCCGGCAGCACGGTGACCTGCGCCGTCATCACGCGCAACATCCCGTCTCTGATCGCAAGGGGATTACTAAAGCCAGGTTCCATCGCCGCTTCAACCTCATCCTTCAACCACGATTTCAAAGAGACGAACGCCGCGTTCTTTCGGGCAATTTCGTCCAACTGATCCCATAAACGATTGAGCAAGCTATTGAATTGTTTCACTTGCGACTGACTGCCCGCCAACGCTGTGCTCAATTCAGTTATCCGTTCAGCCAACACCTCGGCATCCGGCAGAGCACGCTCGAAGACACGTTTACCGAATGCGCGCTCTTTGATTTGCAACACACGAGCCAATTCGGCATTCTCTTCAAGTTGCGCTTCGGGAAAACAGGCTAGCAGTGCATCTCTAGACACCATGCCATCAAAAGAGGTCATTTCGCCGCACTGAATTTTTTTCTGTAACGCAGTGCGGTTAACACCAACCAACCTTGCCGCTCGCGTCAGACTCAGCATTTCGCTCATCGCACGATCCAATTGGCTAGGTTAACAGTTTACTTTTGCACTGTCTGTTGCAAGGCGTTGCGGATCGCTTCTGGCGTTTTCATGATATTCATAAAGCTGTTCTGCCCCATCATGCTCAGATCGGGAAAATTGATCGCGATACGGAAACGTGCATACAAAGCATAAACCTTATTGCCTGACACCAGCACCTCATAGGGCAGATGTGCCGTCGATTTAACGTCGTGAAAATCAATTTCCTTCATGATGAACTGGTCGTCCATGTATTTCTGCGCATCACCACCCTTTAGACTCACACCGAACAGCGTTTCTTGTTTACCGGGAACATCGACACGATAAACTTTAGCAACGCCATTCTTGTTCGACGACAATTTGGCATCGACCGATTTGACGGCATCTTCATAACTGCCATATTCAGCTAATACACTAGGTTCGTCGAAATATTCCATGCCGACCATGTAGTGATACTTGCGCGCAGCAGCAGCAGTCATGCCTTTAGCCGCACCAAACTCTTCCACCTTACCCAGCGCCGTATTCAGACTGCCCGCCACGCCGCTCAAGTCACCCTTCATACGGTACACATTCGCCATATACACGGGACTGGTGTAACTGACCTGTACCTCATCCTTGACTTTGGTGATCGCCACCCTTTGCACCGCACCAAAACCACCATGCTCTGAGGCCGCAGCGTTCTTCTTGAGTTCGTCATTGGTGACGATCAACACGGTTGCATCCGCGTAAGGAGAATAATTACCCACCACCGAAAAACCGGCTGCCGAGAGCGCCGATTTGGCTTGCTCTGTCTTTTCGGCCACCGTACCCACTCCCTTGGAGCCAAGCACGAACGGCTTTAACATCGCACTATCCGCCATGGCATTGTTCATACCCAGAACCAATAACGCAGACAAACATAATTTTTTCAGTGCCATTTCGATCTCTCCAGTACGACTTAGGTTTAGTGATTAAGTAACGAACGATCAGACCGGCTTCGGATGAAACCAGGCCAATTTATCTCTCAACGTGACCACGCCGCCAACGATAATCAGTGTTGGTGCCTGTGGCTTTTCACGCTCAGCAATGGCAGGTAAAGTGGCCAACGTGCCGGTGATGACGCGCTGGTTAGGCGTTGTTCCCTGCTGCACTATGGCGATCGGCGTGTTATCCGGCATGCCGTGATTGACGAGCTCTCTACAGAGAATATCCAAGCCGTGCAAGCCCATATAAACGACAACGGTCTGTTTGGGTCGGGCTAATGCGTCCCAGTCCAGGTTCATCGTGCCGTCCTTCAAGTGACCGGTGACAAACATGCAGGACTGCGCATAATCGCGATGTGTCAGTGGAATGCCTGCATAGGACGCCACACCGGAAGCGGCCGTGATACCAGGGACAACTTGAAAGGGAATTCCTTCAGCCGCCAGCGTTTCAATTTCTTCACCGCCGCGACCGAAAATAAACGGATCACCCCCTTTAAGACGAACCACCCGCTTGCCTGCCTTGGCCAGACGAACCAGCAATTCATTAATTTCTTCCTGACGCATGGTGTGATCATTGCGCTTTTTACCAACAAAAATACGTTCCGCGTCACGTCTCGTCATATCAACAATAGGTTGAGAGACCAGATAATCATAAACCACGACATCGGCTTTCTGCATCAGTCGCAACGCCTTAAAAGTCAGCAAATCAGGATCGCCGGGGCCCGCACCGACAAGATAGACCTCGCCATGCAGTACGTTATCCTCTTCGACAAACATTTGTTCGAGCATCGCCTGACCGCCGGCAACATCGCCTGAAAGCACCTTTTCAGCCAGCTCACCTTCAAGTGCTTTTTCCCAAAAGATACGTCGTTTGGGAGGATTAGTGACACGTGTCTTAACCAGCTCGCGGTTATCCTCTGCGAATGTCGCTAACAACTTGTAATTATAGGGAATCAATGATTCAAATTTACTGCGCATCATGCGGGTTAGAACGGGTGTGGCTCCGCCGCTGGAAAAGGCAACCATCAAGGGTGAACGGTCCATAATAGCTGGCATGATAAAGGAGCAATATTCCGGATCATCAACGACGTTAACAGGAATATTGCGTGCCTTTGCTAACTTCGATACCTCGATATTGACAGCACGATCATTGGTTGCAGCAATGACCAGCATCGCGCCGTCCAGATGCTGCGCCTCAAAACGGGAAATAATAGATTCCACGTTTGATAAAGCAGATAAAGCAGGATCGATTTCCGGTGCAACAACCCTGACATTCGCTCCCGCTTCGAGCAGTACACCTGCTTTACGCTTACCGATCTCACCGCCGCCGATGACGACGCACAAGCGATTTCTAACGTTAGCAAAAATGGGCAAATAATCCATTACTGAACCGCTTTCAAAATCAGTGGCACCAGATCCTGTGGCAATTTCAACTTGCCGGACAAGGCAAACTGATGCGCATCTTCCGACATTTTATTCCAGGTCTTTTTGACAATAACGATCCATTTAGCCTCATCATAATCGGGATGTTGAGCCACAAAAGCGACCATATAATGCTCAATAAACACCAGATCAGCCACATCTTCCATCTGTTGCGTTTCAGGATTCGTCTTGAGCCCTTTTTTACTGACTATGGTTTTAACCCGATCTATCATGAATTCATCGTAACCCGCTGTACGCATCAAGTTACCTGCAGTTTCCGCATGAAACTTATACAAACCGGTGCGCCACAACATATAACCGGGCTTATCCATAGGATAAGCGCTGCGCGGTGTTTTCCAGCGCTGAATATGTTGTGCACGAACGGCCAGCTTGACCGCTTCAGAGGCGTCAGGAATGTAACGTTCCTGCATTTCACTCATACGTTGTCCGTATAACAATTCTTTAGGAACTTGAATCCCTTCAGCAACTTCTATGTTTGGGTCTTCGGCATTGGCCTTGTCAAAAGCCTGGATAGCCAATTCAAATTTTGATAATGTCATTTAATGTCTCATTCTAATTAGGTTTCAGGGCTTGTTTACTTTTAATAAATTCGACAAATCGGCTTGCCCAACTACAATTACCGATTGATCTTAAATGGGTATAGGACGCAAGGAGGTTATGCAGCATCAAGCCGTCGCGCTTGCCATCGATGCCATACCCACGATCGACATGGTAAGCGAAACGTGAGTTTTCAGGCAGATTTTCCAGGCTGGAATAGTGAAATTCATGCGCTTTAATCTGCCTGCTGGTGATATTAGAACGAGGCCAAGGGTGCGAGTCCTGCTCCTTCAGCTGTACGTAACCGCGACCGATGGGTTTGTCGTGCATGATGACATCGCCCGGTATCGCACCAACCATCTGAAAAGTCCGCCCCTGATAACCGATGCTGCGCGCCAGATACATCAGACCACCGCATTCAGCATAGGCTGGCATGCCATTTTCAATAGCCGACTTAATATCGGCGCGCAGACTAGTATTAGCCTCCAGCTCCACGGCACAAGTTTCCGGAAAACCGCCGCCAATAAAAATACCATCCACTTGAGGTAATTTCTCGTCCTGTAACGCGTCAAAGGATACCAGTTCCGCCCCCGCCTCAACCAAGGCATCAAGGTCATCCGCATAGTAAAAACCGAAGGCACGATCACGCGCTATCGCGATGCGAACTTTTACTTCACCAGGCAATGGGCTGATCCGCGCCTTGTAAGGGACAGACAGCGCTGTTTTTTGCGACAGCGCAAGCAAGGTATCGAGATTCACCTGTTCAGCAATGGCCACCCCGATTTGTTTGATTTTCGCCGCCGCGACATGAGATTCATTGCTGGGCATCAGGCCGAGATGGCGTTCTTCTATACTGAGTCGTTCGTCGTGGTGTATTGCCCCGATCACCTTGACATCGGTGTAATGCTCAATCACCGCGCGCAGCTTGGCTTCATGACGTGATCCGCCCAGATTATTGAGAATAACACCAGCTATATTGATATCGTGATCGAACGCCTGATAACCCAAAATCAGCGGCGCAATCCCACGCGTCATGCCGCGTGCATCGATCACCAGCATAACGGGTAAATCCAGTAGTTTGGCCAGCGCGGCATTGCTGTTGCTACCATCGAGCGCAAGTCCGTCATACAGGCCTTTGTTTCCTTCGACCAGATTGACCTGAGATTGATGACGCATGAAGGTAGCAACGATATCGTCATTTTCCATCATGTAAGGATCGAGATTACGACAAGGATGACCCGATGCTAAACCTAACCACATCGGATCGATGTAATCAGGTCCCTTTTTAAAAGGTTGCACGGCCAAGCCGCGTGCTGATAACGCCGCACACAGACCGATGCTGACCATGGTTTTCCCTGATGACTTGTGTGCTGCTGTAATCAACATCCGACAGCGGGTATCAGGAAAAATATTTACACTGCCTGTTTGTGTCATTAATGTAACCGATTGAATTAACAAAAAATCCTGCCAGCCGATTACGTCAAGTCTGTTTAGTATTAATGAAACTTCTTGGTATCTTCGTGCGGTACAAAATCGAGCATACGAATTCCGACAGCGGTAATCAGGAAAGCCACCGCCACGCCACCTAACCCCAACAAAATTTCAGGGGCTGAAGGATAATACAAGCCGATTGCACCGTCTCCGAACGTGCTCTTGACTTCAAAGCCGGGGAAAATCGACAACGGAAAAGCCTGACCGCCAATGATAAACACATACAACAACGAAAAACCACCCAGAATAATCAACACTGAGGCCAGATTCACATGATATGACTTGCCAAAGCCGGGAAGATAGATCAATGCCAGTGGCAATACATTACCGATCAGCACATAACCTGCCCAGAGCAGCATCGGATAAATTCCGCCATCGGAAAGGATGAAGCGCTCAAAGTCAGACTGACGGGCAAAATACAGATTAGTCAGGTGGTAGGCGACCACAAAATACAGCGCAGCGATCACAAACACACCCAGCAGATTTTTCATACGTTTCTGCACGTAATCATCCAGCACCTTGTTAGTCCAGGCGTAAATCGCGGACTGTACGATATGGAATACCGCCAAGCCCCAGGCAAATGAAATCACAATGAACATCGGTGGCAAAATTGCCGTACCGTAAGCCTGACGGGCAACCAGGAAAGAGAAAATAACGCCAGTGCCGGTGGTTAAAATAAAACGCCAGATAAACACGAAGAAACCGGCAGGTTTAGACCAAGGCTTCATGCGCCCTTCCATCATGGTCCACAGATAAACTGCGACCGCACCGAACATGCCCGAATACAGGACGATATTCCAGGCAAACACCGAGGTCGGATTGAAGTTAGTCGCGGCCACCAGCAATCGATCAGGGCGACCCAGATCTAACATCAACACGGTCAATCCACCGCCCAACATGGCGATAGACAAAAGCCCTGCAAGGGGGGCGCGCGCCTTGTAAGCGTGCTTATTAAATACCGAACCGATGGACGAAACGTTCAGCACTCCGGATGCCGCCACGATCAAAAAGATCGCAAATACGTGCGGAATGCCCCAGACGATCTGGTTGTTCATCCCGGTGATGATATGACCATGTTCTTCCATCAGATGCACGGAGTACAAGCCTGCCAGCACAACGATTCCGGCGAGCGCAACCAGCGCATAGAACAAACGATTTCTAAATAGCACTGCTGAATGTATATACATTTTATAACCCTTGGTAACGAACACCGGGATTGAGTCTCAAATCGGCACGCACCTGTACGGACGCAACTGTGCGTATCTTTTTGGCGATTTCACTGTCCGGATCATTGAGATTACCGAACAAGATGGCTTTGTTAGCACACGCATCGGCGCAAGCAGGTTGCAAGCCCTGATCGACGCGGTGCACACACATCGTACAACTCTCGACCGTTCCCTTGCCGCGCGGCACATCCGGGTTCTGATCATGCAAAGCCTCATGCACGAATGAACGCGCCTTGTACGGACAGGCCATCATGCAGTAGCGGCAGCCGATACAACGGTGTTTGTCTACCAGCACTATCCCGTCAGCGCGTTTGAAAGAAGCTGTCGTCGGGCAGACATCGACACAAGGAGGATTTTCACAATGCTGACACATCATTGGTAAAGACAACTGACGTCCGCCGGCAATTTCTTTGATCTCGATCTTACGTATCCATTGCGAGTCAGTCGCCGCAACCCCTCCGGACAAACCATTTTCCTTGTTACAAGCCGTCACGCAATCATTACACCCTTCAGCGCAATGGGACGTATCAATCAACATCCCCCAGCGAACTTTTGCAGAGGCACCCTCAGAACCTCCATTTGCCATGCCGTACAGTAATATGCCCGGCGCAACGGCTACTGCAGCCACGCCGACGGAGGACTTCAGGAACTGTCTGCGATTCAAGGTGTTATCAATCATTTTGCATTCCTTTGCAGCCAGGCGCTCTTGCGCTCACCTGAGTGGCATTCGAAACAATCGATCTTGACGGCTTCGAAGCGGTGACAAGCGACACAAAAGCTGTCTTCACGTGCGATCACGCTGTTATCTTTGGTGCTAGCATGACATTCAACACAGTTTTTCAGGCTGTACTTACCCGTACGTACCCCCTGTCGCATAGTCTCATCACGCTGATGACGCAGTAAATGCATGTGATTTTTTCGCATAAACTGCGGATCTTCAACACACTGACCACCCTTGCCGATATCCAGCTTAGGCGTACTTTCCGCTGCCTGTGCAGAGAAGCTCAGGAAGAAAACGGCGAGGATGGTTAACAGTCTGAACATAGCGTGTATTATTCCCCAAGGCCCATCTGAATATATCCAGTCGGACATACATCCGCACAGATATGACATCCGATACATTTATCGTAGTCAGTCGTGACATAACGTCCAGTCGTCGATTCGCTCTTCTTGACACGAGATACCGCCGTTTGTGGGCAATACATCACACAATTGTCGCATTCAAAGCACATACCGCAACTCATACAACGCTTGGCTTCAGCGACTGCCTGAGCCTGAACCAGCGCCACCAGACGTTCGTCAAAGTTACCCAACGCACTTTCCTTATCCAGCGTGATGACATCGCGTTGGTTGCGTGGTACATAGGAGAAGTGCCCCAGGAATAGCTTGTCATGAGGAATCACATAACGCTCAGAACGATTATCGAAATTGTGCACAGCGCCGCCAGACTTGTCAGTTCCGCGTATTGGATCATTGACCTGCTTGATTTCAATACCCTTTTCAGCCATCTTGCGCATCAGGTCAAACTGATGTGCATCAATCTTGGGACGCTTTTCAAGATCGCGACCATTCAGGAAGCAATCAATCCCGTCAGCCGCAATCGAACCGTGACCGATCGCGGTGGTCAACAGATGTGGTTTGATGATGTCGCCGCCAGCAAAAACGCCCGGTTGACCGGCAACCAGATAGTTCTTATCCGTCGAGACCATGCCCTTACCGTTGTTGAACTCTTCCAGACCGGTGAAATCAACCGCCTGACCAATGGCTGATACGATCAGATCAGCCTCGATATCTTCTTCGCTGCCTTCGACGTTCTTAATTTCAAGACGCTGACCCACCAGTTTGGCTTCGCAACGCATGACGCGTAACGCGGTCGCCCGACCATCTGCACCTCGCACAATGCCAATCGGCACCAATGATCCGCGAATGTCGATGCCTTCTGCCTGAGCCTGTTCGATTTCGTGTTTGTTCGCCTGCATCTTGTCGATATTGAACACCGAAGTCAATGTGACATCCGCACCCTGCTTGGCAGAGATATCGGCCACATCGTGCGCCATCCGTCCGGCAATCGCCAATTCTGCATCGGTAGGTTTAGCGTGTTCGATATGACCCAGACGACGAGCAACGGTTGCTACGTCAATGGAAGTATCACCACCGCCAACGACGACGACGCGTTTACCAACATGTTGCAAACGTCCGTCATTGAAAGCTTTCAAAAATGCGGTCGCCGTCACAACGTTTGCTGCTTCAGAATCTGCCGTTGGCAGTGCGCGACCGGCTTGAGCGCCCATCCCTAGGAATACTGCGTCAAATTCCTTGCGGATTTGCTCCATCGATACCTCGGTACCGACGCGGCAATTCATCCGTGTCTTCACGCCCAAATTGATGATACGTGCAATCTCTGCATCCAGTACATCACGGGGTGTACGGAAGCCGGGAATACCGTAGCGCATCATGCCGCCCAAGTGTTCATGTTCATCGAAAATAGTGACTTCGTGACCCTTGAGTGTCAACTGATAAGCACAGGACAAACCGGCAGGGCCACCGCCTAAAATCGCAACTTTCTTGCCGGTAGGTGCCGCATTGCTGCTGAAAGCCAGATTATTGGCAATCGCATATTCACCGAGAAAATGTTCAACAGAATTGATACCGACATGGTCTTCAACTTCATTGCGGTTACAACCCGATTCGCAAGGTGCCGGGCAGACGCGCCCCATCACGGACGGGAACGGATTAGCCTCAGTCAGGCGACGCCATGCGTATTCCTGCCATGACATAGTCGGCTTACCATCAGCACCCATGGGCGGTTTTTCAGTACCGCGAACAATTCCTAGGTAACCGCGTATATCTTCACCGGCAGGGCAACTGCCTTGGCAAGGCGGAGTAGATTGAATATAAGTTGGACACTTGTATGAGTAACTGGACTGGAAAATCTGTTGATTCCAGCGGCGTACTTTATGGTCGCCATCCTTGTATCGGCGGAACGTAAGCTTTTGCGGTACTTCGGTAATTGCTGACATATCGTTCTATCTCCAAATAAATGATTACTTGTCGCCCAGCAGGATCGCGTTACTGACCAGCTGATGCACACCGCCCACCATCCGGCGGTCGTAACCGTAGATGGGCATGATCTTGGTAAATTGCGCTTTACAGATCGCACAAATGGTCGCCATAAAGTTAACGCTGTGTTCATCCACTACATTTTGCAGCACTTCCATACGCGGCAAGGCACCCTTAACACGCAATTCGAGCAAATCATCGGTCAACAGACCACCACCTCCGCCGCAGCAAAAAGTTTTCTCTCTGGTAGTTGCCGGATTCATTTCGACAAAATTATTCGCCACCGCCCGGATGATATTGCGTGGAATTTCAAACTGACCACCGGCGTAGTTCCCCATGCGCGAACCGCGTGCCACATTGCATGAATCATGGAAAGTAATGATGTGTTTGTCGTTTTTCTCCTTATCGAAGCTCAAACGCTCATCCTGTATCATGTCCCAAGTAAATTCACAGATGTGTGAAGGTTGCTTATAACGGTGATCCAATTGTTTTTGCAGCATCTGAGCAAAACGGTCATTCGCATCCGCGCCGTCACCAACACCCGTTAAAGTATTGAGGAAACTGTAAGCAACGCGCCAGGCATGACCGCATTCACCGATCACGATGCGTTTCACACCCAGCTCTAGCGCAGCCGTACGTATCCGCATGGCAATGGCGCGTAACTGATCGTAATTACCGATAAACATACCGAAATTACCCGCTTCCGAGGACATGGAAGACAAGGTCCAGCTCGTTCCTGTCGCGTGAAAAACCTTGGCGTAACCGATCAGGCTGTCGATATGCGGTTCAGCAAAAAAGTCAGCTGATGGCGTAATCAACAAGACTTCTGCGCCCTTCACATCCAGAGGGAAGCGCACATCGACGCCTGTAGCATCCTTAACATCCTCCTCCAGACCTTCCAGCGTATCAGCCAGAGCAGGACCTGGCAGCCCAAGATTGTTACCGATCCTATGGACTTTACCGATGATTTCATTGGAATATTTTTGACCATAACCGACCGTATCTAAAATTTCCCGGGCGGCCATGGTGATTTCTGCCGTATCGATACCGTAAGGGCAAAACACCGAACAGCGACGGCACTCAGAACACTGCCAAAAATAGGTATACCACTCGTCTAACACTTCTTTAGTCAGATCGCGTGCGCCAACCAATGCAGGAAACATCTTACCCGGCAGCGTGAAATAACGACGATACACACTGCGCATCAGATCCTGACGTGCAACCGGCATATTTTTCGGATCTTGCGTACCGATAAAGTAATGACATTTATCAGAACAGGCGCCGCAATGCACGCAGGCATCCATAAAAACGCGCAAGGAACGGTATTTACCGAGCAACTCGCCCATCTTGGCGATCGCCTTGTCGTGCCAATCCTCAACCAGCTGACCGGGAAAACCGATCGCGGTTTGAATTTTCTCGTTCGCAACGAAAGATCTAACATTTTCCATCGCCCCGGGCTTCAATGCAGGGATGATGGGAAAGATGCGATAAGCAGGTGCTGCGATATCCGCCATACTATTTCTCCGATTCGAATTTAGCAGCCCAAGCAGCGATATGACGCTTTTCTCTCGGATTGTCGGTCTGATTGCGGGTGGGTGAAAAAAACACTCCTGGTGCGTGCAAGAGTTTGCTGATAGGGAGGATCACCAGTAGTGCGGAAACGAGTAGTAAATGAACATACAGCGGAAAACTGGCTGGCAAAGATTGCATATTTAAATGCATCAATCCGAGAAAGAAATTTTTGACACCGATCACATCGGTGTGTACAGCGAACTTCATCAACAGGCCGGATCCGGCGATGCAGATAAACAGTACCAGCATCAGATGATCAGACAGCGTGGAGATATAACGAATACGCTCGACATACAACCTGCGCACCCACAATCCGCATAGACCCAGCAGCATGGTGATACCTGCGTACATGCCAAACGGTTGAATCAGCGCAACCCACCCCCAAACTGGATCGGTAAAGTAACGCAGATGGCGCATGAGAACTAATGCCAAGCTGGCGTGAAACATCCAGCCCATCGCCCAAGTCCAGAGATTAGCCTTAAACAGACTTTCAAAAAACACGACCTCTCGTGTCATACGCAACACCACCCCTGCCTGTGTAACAGGAGCCGGCGTAGTCGGTATTAACAGCGGAGACGGTGTATTGGCATACAGACGTATGCGTTGTAGCAACCCCACGACAAACACCAAGGTCGCAAGATAAAACAGTATGGCGAACAGAGTATTCATTGCGGGGTTATATCCTAAAAGTTAAACGCAGCCGGTAGGCTTAGGAAGGCCAGCGATTTTGCACGCTTGCTTACCTGGACCATATGGGAATAGGCCGTACAGGTATTCACTATTACCCTTGTCAGCGCCCAGCTTCTTGCCGATGGCCTTGGTCAATACGCGTACCGCAGGCGCGATCTGATACTCTTCGAAATATTCACGCAGGAAGTTAACCACTTCCCAGTGTTGATCCGACATGGTAATGCTTTCAGTCTTGGCGATGTAATCCGCGACTTCAGGATTCCATTCACCCAGATCAGTCAAATAACCTTCTTCGTCTGTTTCGTAAGATCTGCCGCCTACTTCGATATTTGACATACTAATTCTCCTTAATAATCAATTAATTACAGCCAGGATTGGCAATTTTTATTACTGACGGTCAACTCGACAAAGCCAGCATAATCCACGGGTGTGACCCCATCCATGAGTCTATCAGCCAAACCCCGCGCTTCCAAATCAGGCTTCAACACATAGACCTGAAGACCGGCCATGGACTCACGAAGTTTATGTTCAAACGCATTACCTGTCGTAGCTGCGTAAACAGCATCCTCAATCAACAGTACACTGCCAGTGGTTGCAACTCTCAAACAGCTATCCAGCGAGCAGTTGGACAAGGGTGATTTATTGATGATATGTAACATTGCTTCCCCTTTAGAAACTCAGAACCGCATCTTGTTGATCCATCAACTCCCCCATCTCGGCACGACCCAGTACGGTGACATCGACCAGCAAATCCTCTTCTGTCAAACCGCGCGCTTCGAGTGATTCTTTCTCAACGTACAGTTTTTCGATGTCATAACCTTCCAGCGCACGGTAGGTAGGCGAGAAATTCTTGATCTCGATACCCTTGGTTTGCTGACCTTTTTTCAACTGATAAACTCCATCATCGAGAAAAGCCAGAGAAACATCCTGATCGAAAGCCGCTGTAATCAGCACCACTTCCAGTGATTCAAGTGCATAAATCGTTCCGTAAGGTGCCTTGCGGTTAACGAACATGAATTTTTTTACATTACCTGAACTCATTTCGCCTCCTCAATCGCCGAAGGTGATCAGACGATCACACTTGATACCGGCTTCAACCAATTGTCCCAAACCCGAGATACGGAAACCCTGCGCCAGGTTTTCTTCCTGAATACCGCGACGCAAAGCGGCAGCAACACACACCACCAGATCCACTTTATGTTCCTCAGCCAGACGAGCCCAGCGTGTCACGACGTTGCGATCATCCTGAGGCGGGGCCGTCAGCTTGCTCGCATTATTGACGCCGTCGTGATAGAAAAACACGCGCCACACTTCGTGACCGCCCGCGATCGCAGCCCGGGCAAACTGATAGGCCGTATCGCTGGACTGGTGCTGGTATGGACCTTCGTTAATTACGATTCCAAACTTCATGTCTACTCTTCCCTGTTAGAAACGAATATGAGTCGAAGCGTTCAGGTTGTAACGCGAACCACGCCAGTCATCGATCAGATACTTGGTGAACGGCAGTCCGGTCTTTTCGAAGAAACGCGGCCAGCCAATACGATCGATCCAATCAGCAATACGCTCCCATGGACGTGCATCTTCCTTGTATACAGTCAGAATGTTTTTCACGGCAGCAGCCACTTCAGGCCAGCGCGGTGCATTGTTAGGCAAACCGGAAGCAACCATCTTCATGAACGTAGGCTTGCCACGTGCATTGGAGTTCTTACCGCCGACCCAGATCGCCAGTTTCGAATACTCAGGATCGTTGATCTGCATTGGCGGGCATGGAGGGTAGCAAGCACCGCAACACATACACTTAGCTTCATCGATTTCCAGTGAAGGCTTACCGTTGACCATGGCAGGGCGTATCGCCGCAACCGGGCAACGGGCAACTACAGCAGGACGCTCACACACGTTAGCAACCAGTTCGTGATTGATCACAGGCGGCTTGGTGTGCTGAACGATGATCGCGATGTCAGCCTGACCGCCGCAATTGATTTCGCAGCAGGAAGTCGACAAGTGAACACGGTTAGGCATTTCTTCGCGCTTGAATTCGACGATCAACTCATCCATCAGTGACTTAACCACACCAGATGCATCCGTACCCGGAATGTCGCAATGCAACCATCCTTGAGTGTGGGCGATCATCGTGATCGAGTTACCCGTACCACCTACCGGGAAGCCATGCTTCTCCAGTTCAGCGATCATCGGAGCGACCTTAGCTTCGTCGGAGACGATAAACTCGATGTTGGAACGAATCGTGAAACGTACGCGACCTTCGGCGAAGTTATCCGCGATATCGCACAACAAACGAATTGTATAGACATCCATCTGACGCGCCGTACCGGCACGAACTGTCCATACTTCATCGCCGCTGTTGGCAACGTGGTGCAATACGCCCGGACGTGGACGGTCGTGGTAGCGCCAGTCGCCGTAGTTCTTCAACAGCGCCGGATGCAGATATTGCTTGTTATCCGGAACGCCGGTCTCTTTTGGCTTACGCATTTGCGGTTTAGTAACTGCTTGATTCATCTTCTATCTCCTCAGGCGGCTTGCTTCTTGGCGTTAATCTTAGCGACTTCGTCATCCCATCCATCCGTACGAACATACGGATTCATGCGTGGCGAACTCACCATGGCTGGATCAACATCGATTTCCATGGCATCCAGGAAATTAGCCAAACCAATGCGCTCGATCATTTCACCGGTACGCTCATGTTCCAGTGCATTTTCTGCAAAGAACTCGATCGTGCGCTGTGCAAAATCAACCAGTTTTTCAACATTTTCTTCGGTATCGAGCTTGATGAAAGGAAGAACCACCGTACCCATCAATCCACCGATCTTCAGATGACTTTTACCACCGATCAGAACCGTTGCACCCTTGTCAGTTCCAGTCGCCAGTGCGCCCGTCATGACATTGATACAGTGCATACAACGTACGCAATCCTGATTGTTGATTTCGATACCATGCGTATCGCTGACCGCTACGCTGGAGATATGCTCACCAGCCTTGATTTTGCCAATTTCTTTAACCTGGAAAGTCTTGGTCGGGCAACGCGCAACCACGTCATTCACCAGTTCATCCATACCGTGCTTAGCAAACCACTTCTTCGCCAAACCTTCATCGGTGCGGATGTTGTCGCGCCAGGTTCCGATCACAGCCATGTCTGCGCGCTGCACAGAGTCCATACAGTCATTCGGGCAACCGGAAAACTTGAACTTAAATTTGTATGGCAGTGATGGACGGTGAATATCATCCAGGAAGGTATTCAACACAGAGCGATGTGCACGTGCCTCGTCGTAGCAGGACTGTTCGCAACGCGCAGCACCTACACAAGACATAGAAGTGCGCACAGCAGGTCCCGCACCACCCAAATCGAAGCCCAACTCATTGATTTCGTCGAAGGCTTTTTGAACATTTTCTGTCGTCGCACCCTGGAACATAATGTCGCCAGATTGACCGTGAAAGGCGATCAAACCTGAACCGTGCTGATCCCAGATGTCGCAAAACTTGCGCAGGATAGCGGTATCGTAGTGCATACCTGGAGGCGGCATTACGCGGATGGTATGAAACTCAGCCGCATCTTTAAATATCGGTTGACCTGTTTCATCCTTGAGCTCAGTAAAGCGAGGAATAACACCACCACCGTAGCCGTACACACCAACCGTACCACCCTTCCAATAACCTTTACGGTTCTTGTAGGAAGTTTCCAACTGTCCCAAAAGATCAACAACATAATCTTTTTCTTTTGCAAGTTCCTTCAGGCCTGTTACAAAACTAGGCCATTCGCCTTTTTCCAGCTCATCGAGATTCGGGGTGTCATGCAGCTTTTTCGCCATGATGTCTTCCTTTTCGTTGCTTTGCCCCGACCGGGGCAACTATTTAATAACCCGGCTAAGACGGGAACCTGTGATACCTTTGGGATGAGTCGCGTAACAAGCAGCGCATCCCATCGCTCAAAATATGTTGCCATAGTACGGTGCTCGCGTCAGTCACACCATCACCCTGTGCGGGTATTTTTTATAACCCTTTAGGGTAGGTATTCCTACCCCATACTAGTGTTTGAACTTACTCAATTTAAGCACTAGACTCACAACATTCATTCCGGTCATAACTTTTTGATCTAAACTATCAAGGTCTATAAATAAATTTCGTTATCCATGTCTGAAATAATCCCGTTACATAGTTTTAAAGTCCCATTGGGCGGTCAGGAAATTGACCTCCAACAAATCGTCCATGTGGAAGGCGGAATGAGCCTGATGCGCATACGCATACGCGAGGCGCGTCGTTTTACGATTTTCGATATCGATCCTGCGACCGCACGTCTCTGGGCGACCGCGATGACACAATGGGCTGACGGACAAGACAATAAATGAGCCATACTGCTACTGATATCATCGATCTTGTTTTTGACCTGGAAGGCGAGATGCTTCCGGCGGATTACCCGTTTGAGTTGTGGGCTAGCTTGTGCCAGCTTGTGCCAGCACTGTCAGCGCATCAGAATATCGGCGTGCTACCACTGCGCAGCATCGAGCAGAGCGTGACAACCTCGCTACCCAAGCGCGCCAAACTGGTACTGCGCATACCTTCAAACCTAGCCGACACCGCATCCTCTTTATCCGGTCAGAAACTGACCGTTTCCGGCAATGAACTTCAGCTTGGGGCATGGAAACATCGCGCCATCAAATACTACCCGACCATACACGCACAACTGGTCACGGGTGACCCCGATGAGCTGAATTTTATTAATCAAATTAATCAGCAGTTTGCACAAATGGGCATTTCCGGCAAAATAATCTGCGGCAAGCGGCATAGCCTGACCAGCCCCACTCAGCAGATCAACGGCTACAGCCTGGTACTGCATGATTTAACACCGGAATCGTCCATGAAATTGCAATACCACGGATTGGGCGAATCGCGTCATTTTGGTTGCGGCATTTTTGTACCTTACAAAGTTATTTCCAGTCTGGAATAACGTAAGTTTTTATTTAATTTTCAAGAAGAGAGGAATGCAATGGGATATCTGATTGGCGGCACAGAAGTTGAATGCAATGATGATGGATTCTTACTGGAAGCGGATTTCAGCGACGAAGCAGTGGAAGTAATTGCCGCTGCAGAAAGTCTGGAGTTGACGCCTAAGCATTGGGAAATTATCAACTTCATGCGTGAAGAATACCGTGAGAACGGCGCAACGCCGAATTTCCGCAATATGCTCAAAGCCGTGAATGAATTCTGGCCGGAAGCAGACAGCAAGGCACTGTATGACCTGTTCCCGCTGGGACCTGCCAAACAAGCTGCAAAAGTAGCCGGCTTACCTCAGCCTTTGGGCAAGGGCGGGTATTAATCATTCGTCAACCAACGGGACACACCATATGAGCCAAAATAATATACACGCCAACATCAAACTGGATATGCGCGGCTTGAGCTGCCCGGCTCCACTACTGGGTGCAAAACGCATCGTCAACGATCTTGATGATGAGCAAATCCTGCTTTTGCTCTCAGATTGTCCGGGCACAAAGGATGACCTTTTCTCATGGGCGGAACAGACCGAGAATCAGGTATTAAAAACCGAGACGATGGCGGATGGCGGCACCGGATTTTATATCATGAAGGGTAAAGGGGTCGAGCTGACCGCTAACGTGATTTTGGATATCCGTGGTGTAGTGTGCCCCGGCCCGATTATTGAAGCCAAAAAATTGCTCAATGGCATGAATAGCGGTGAAGTCCTGAAACTGGTCAGCAATTGCCCGGGGATACAGACTGACATCATCGGATGGTCTGACATGACCGGGGTAAAAATTATCAGCACAATCAGTAGCGGCGCCGGTGATTACGAGTTTTTTCTGCAAAAAGCCTGACCCGGTGACATTCTGATATGCGTATCAAAAGCAATTGGTATCAAAGTGGGCGAGCCAAGTCTCCGCAAGAAATTGCTGATGCGCTGGCATTCGTTGCCTGGCGTATTGGCGACAACGTGCTCAAACAGACACGACTCGCCCATTTCTCCATCAACGTAGGGGAAGAGTACTTCCTGTTCCTGAGTGAAGTATTGGTGTTTTTGGTGCAGGTGGCCGATCGCATCGCCTATCGGCAGCTTTTACCGGAAGGTCGTGCCGAATTTACCACGACTTTAGCGAACCGACTGGCAGAGACCTTTGCCGAAAACCAGAGCCGCTTGCTGGGCGGCACATTGAGTGACACCAAACAGCAATTCATTGACAAACTAAACCTGCGCGCGGATGAATATGCTGAATTTAGCTACACCGAAGCCGGCCCGGAATTTGCCTTCCTGCGCTATCTGGCTTACTGCATCGCATCCCACATGGGAGAACGTGACAGCATCTGGATTACAGATCAGATGATGAGCATAGAAGCACCTGAAGCGGTCAAGATGCTGGAGAAAACCATGCGCGATTTATCCAGCACCGAGTTGCGCAAGCCACGCCCCGCACGCCCCGCACGAGTCAAACAAACTCCAGCCATTGATTGATGGACAATCCATTTAATCTTCACAATGACGACAGTTACGCTCGCTGGCGCGAGCATAAATTAGCCCGCGCTCCTCAGAACCTCGAGGATCTGATCGTCGAAGTGCGAGATCCGCGCGCCCTACTCCCCTCAGAACATAAAGCATTGAGACTACGCATCAAAGATTGCAATATGGCGATCTATGCCAGTCCGATCAAGATCGCAGACACCAATATTCCGCGCCTGCTGGGCAAACAGTTCGGACTCGAACATCTCGATGCTAACTGGCTGGCCGATGGTGACGGAATTTCTGAGATTCGCGTGTTCGAAGCGGGTGCGCGTCAACAATACATCCCTTATACCGACAAGCCGATTAAATGGCATACGGACGGTTACTATAATTCACCGGAACGGAATATTCTTGGCATGATTTTACATTGTGTCCAGCCTGCAGGCCAGGGCGGTGAAAACCGTCTGATGGATCACGAGATAGCCTATTTGCGACTTCGCGATGTGAATCCGGAATTCATCCGTGCCCTCTCCACCCCGCATGCCATGACCATCCCTGAGCGCGCCGATGAACACGGTGTGGCACGCGCCGCGCAATCCGGTCCGGTTTTTTCCGTACGGAACGGGCAGCTCCACATGAGATACACCGCCCGAACCCGTAGCATAGTTTGGCACCCTGAAACGCTCGCCGCCGTTAAACAACTGGAACAAATTTTAACTTCAGACGATCAACACATCTACCGTATCTCCTTGGAATCCGGCATGGGCTTGTTGTGCAACAATGTGCTACATGACAGGGAGTCTTTTATCGATGACGTCACTCAACCTCGCCTCTTGTATCGCGCACGCTTCCTTGATAGGATTTGATCCGTTTTAACTGATTAACCCCCTTTTTACCTTTGTGCATCTGCGTAATCAGCCGGTTGAACCTCCATGTTCAGAACCATCAAATACCGGGACAGCGTGGCCGTTACCCGTCGCGCTGCCGCAACCTAGAATAATCATCATTTAAAGTCGCCTGAAGTCACCATACGTCGCCATCAAATTAGCAGGCGAGAACCCGTGCTCAACAATCCCACTCAGCCGCCGCAAAATAAAATAAATTCATTTTATTGTTGCTTCGTATTACTTTCGTAGTACAATGCAATCACTTTAAGATGCAACGGCGGAGATAATCATGGCACTGAAACCTATAACCATTCGACTAGACGAAGAAGAGTACGAAAAACTCAAAGCGCATCTGGAGGCTTTTGGTGATCCGGACATCAATGTCGCTTATGTGGTGCGTTCGTATATCCGCGATTTAAACCGCTCTCTCCCTTTTATGCTCAATTCCGGCTGGGATCTGAAAAATTATTTTGGGATGCTAGGTTCATGGCTTAAACAGTTCGGCGCAATGAAGGACGCAGATATGTTTAAGGTGATGAGCAATCCCTGGGGCATTTGGAATAGCCCAAATCAGGCAAGTGACGAAACCACACCGGATGCGTCGTCCAAATCGAAAAAATCCAAATAAAGGGGTAATACGACCATGATGACCGAACAACAGATGCGCATGATGATGGAAACGTTTAACAACCCGATGTTCAAACAGGGTGCGAATGAATTCTTGAAAATGGCACAACAACAGGGCATGGAAGCGGCCAATAAGTTTTGGGGCATTTCCACTGAAAGCCAGGCATTTCCAGGCGCTGAAAAAATGATGGGTCAAATGGCTGAGTTTTATAAAACCATGGGATTCGTACCGCAGGCCCGCTTCGACGAAGCCATGAAGGAAATCGCGACACTGAAGAACGAAAACCAGATGCTGCGCGACACCATACGTGATTTGCAACATCGTTTCATGGCAGAGAACGGCGCCAAGGCACAACAGGCATGGCAAGAAGTAGTCGACAAGCAACTCGAAATGAGCCGCGAAGTGACCAAGAGTTTTTTTGATGTACTGAAGCAAACCTCAGCAACAAACGACAAATAATTAATTTACTTAAAAGGAATGATCATGGAAAAGCAACTCGAAATTTTTGATGTAGTCGTTAACACACAGAAGCAGGTATTCAACAACCTGATCTCCGCTCAACAAGACCTGCGCGTACAGTGGATCGACGGCATCAGCAAGACACATGCCGCCATCACCAGCATTCCAGGTCTGCCGGAAAATGCACCAACTAAAGAAGCGCTGAGCCAATTCAATACATGGATGGGCAACGTGGCCAACCAGTCACAAAGCGCAACCGAAGAAGCGCTTAAGGCTCAGGAAACCTTCATCAGCACCTACGAAAAGCAACTGGCCGTTAGCCGCGATCTGCTGAAAAGCTTCATAGCACTGACCAGCCTGCCTAAAGCAGCCTAATTCTCCCTCACTATTAACTCAATTAAGGAATCAACATGAACAAGCAACTTGAATATTTTGACGTTTTGGCTAACACACAAAAGCAAGCTTTCAACAACCTGCTCGATGCACAAAAGAGCATGCGCGCACAATGGCAAGATGCCATCAGCAAGTCGAACGCTGCATTCACCAGCATTCCTGGCCTGCCAGAAAATGCACAAACCAAAGAAGCGTTGAATCAATTCAACAACTGGTTCAGCACAGTTGCAACAAGTTCACAAACGGCAACTGAAGAAGCCCTCAAAGCACAGGAAAACTGGATCAGTGCTTATGACAAACAACTGGCTGTCAGCCGCGATGTTTTGAAAAACTTCATCGCAGTTGCCAATCCAGGCAAGTAAGCCCGGCAGCGCCGGCCACCGTGCCGGCGTAGCACCCCATTTACCAAGCGAGATTAAAGAGGAACGATAGTGGAAAACCCGAGTGATTACTTTAATGGTTGGATGAAAACGCAACAACAAGCTTACTCTGCGTTGCAAAACCAGATGCAGTCGCTGTATCAGAATTCGACCGCTGCGAGCGACAACCCTTTTACCAGTTGGAGCAAAGCCGTATTTGAGGCTTTCCCTATCGGCGCCGACGCGAATCTGGCTAAAGATGTTTTTAGCAAATCTCTGTACAGCAATGAAGCGACGCAAAAGCTGTTTGAAATGTGGCAACCGCTGTTGAACGCGATGCGCGAAAAGACACTGGATCCGTCCAATTTAAGCCAATTCACTGATCCTGCACAGACCAAACAACTGTTCGACAAGATGTTCAGTTTTGATACTGACCTTTGGACTCAAATGCAAAAGCAAGCGGCGCAGTACGCTGATCTTGCCAAGCAAAACAGCCAGCCATGGGCTGAGTCGATGAAAAATCCATCATTCAATTTCTCAGACTATCAGCCGGATGCCATGGCAAAACAAATGGAAGCGATGTACGCGAAATTTGGCGACACCACAGGCAAACTGTTCGGCGTGCCGGCTTTGGGCAAAGATCGTGAAAAAATCGAACAGATGAATCGTTTTGCCAAGGCGATGTCCAGCTATGCAGGCCGTCATCTCGAATATCAGCAAATGATGCAAAAAACAGGTTCTGAAGCGATGCAGTCTGTCGTAAAAATCCTGGCTGAAAAGAGCGCTGCTGGCGAAAAATTTGAAAAATTTGATGATTTCTTTGCGTTGTGGATCGACACCAACGAAAAGACCTTCAACAAACTGTTCTACACAGAAGATTTTTCTGCAAAACGCAATGCGATGACAGAAGCGGGTTTTAACACACGCAAACTGTACAACGAAATTCTTGAAGCCCAACTGGTTGATCTGCCGATTGCACGTCGTTCAGAAATGGATGAAGTCTATAAGCTGGTCTACGACCTGCGTAAACAGGTTAAAGACCTGAATTCTCAGATTCAAGGCTTGAAAAAGGAGCAAATGTGATGACTAACCCGTTTTCAAATCTGGATGCCAAATCTGCCCTCAAGCATTTCGGCGAAATGAACAGCAAGATGCTGAAGGGCGCAACGCTGCTCACTGATATCGAAGACATCGATGTCGGTACTGCCCCCAAGGAAGTCATCTACACCGAAGACAAGCTGGCCGTGTATCACTACGCACCGGATGCGAAGATTGCCTGCGGCGTGCCTGTGCTGGTGGTTTATGCGCTGGTCAATCGCCCTTACATGCTGGATATTCAGCCTGATCGCAGTTTCATTCGCAACCTGCTGAGCAAGGGGCTTGATGTTTACATCATAGACTGGGGTTACCCTTCTCAGGCAGATCGCTATCTGAGCATGGATGATTACATTAACGGTTATCTGAATAACTGTGTGGATGCGGTTCGCCGTGATGCAAAGAGCGACAAAGTCAGCCTGATGGGCGTATGCCAAGGCGGTACTTTCTCAGCTATTTACTCCTCTCTACATCCTGAAAAGGTACACAGTCTGGTGACGCTGGTAGCACCATTCGACTTCTCCACCGACGAAGGCCTGCTGTTTAACTGGTCCAAGTCCATGGATGTGGATGCACTGGTGGATGCCTATGGCGTTGTTCCGGGCAACATCCTTAACGATGGCTTTTTGATGCTGATGCCGTTCAATCTGAACATCAAAAAGTACATCGACATGCTGGATGTAATGGAAGATGAAGAAAAGCTGTTGAACTTCCTGCGTATGGAAAAGTGGATTTTTGACAGCCCGGGTCAAGCCGGCGAATGTCTGCGCCAATTCGTCAAGGACTGCTACCAGGCTAACAAACTGGTCAAGGGCACGCTGCAACTCGGCGACAAGACAGTCAATCTGGGCAAAATCACTATGCCTATTTTGAATATCTACGCTTCAGGCGACCATCTGGTTCCCCCTGCTGCAACAAAACCTTTGAACGACCTGGTCGGATCGAAAGATAAAACCCTGTACGAATTTAAGGGCGGTCACATCGGTGTATTCGTCGGCTCCCGCTCGCAGAAGGAATTGGCTCCGGCCATCTCCAAGTGGCTGATCGAACGCGATGCACCAAAAATGGCTAAAAAGCCAGCGGCTGACAAACCAGAAAAAGCGCCTAAAGCAAGTACAGTCGCCAAAGCGGTTGAAGCGGCTAAGCCTGTGATCAAAGCAGTTGAAGCGGCTAAACCCGTCGTTGTTGCAAAACCGGTTGAAGTTGCAAAACCGGTTGAAGTTGCAAAGGTAACAACTCAACCTGCAGCAAAGCCTGTTGAAGTTGCCAAGCCTGCCGAAGCGGTTAAGCCCGTTGTAGCGGCAAAACCTGCAACGGATAACAAGCAGTAAGCCAACTGCAGTAAATCAATCGGGGCGGCTTATTGCCGCCTCGAACAAATTAAATAAAATCAATAAGTTATAAATCAGGAGATAAAGCATGAGCAAACGCATTGCATTAGTAACTGGCGGAATTGGTGGTTTAGGTAGCGTAATCTGCCGTCAACTGGCTGCAGACGGATTTACTGTTGTGGCAAATTACATCACTCAGGAAGAAGCCAAAGCACAAGCCTGGCTGACCGCTGAGCGCGAAGCCGGTCGTGATATGCATATCGCGATGGCAGATGTATCAAATTTTGAGTCCTGTACTGCAATGATCGCCAAGATCAAGACAGAAATCGGCGCGGTCAGCGTACTGGTTAACAATGCCGGTATCACTAAAGATGGCATGTTCAAGAAGATGTCTCTGGAAAACTGGATGGATGTGCTGAATGTCAATCTGAACAGCGTTTACAACGTCAGCCGTCCGCTGATCGATGACATGCTGACAGCAGGTTGGGGTCGTATCATCAATATGTCTTCAGTTAACGGTCAAAAGGGTCAGTTCGGTCAAACCAACTATTCCGCTGCTAAGGCTGGTATGCACGGTTTCACCAAGGCGCTGGCTCAAGAAACAGCTTCCAAGGGCATCACCGTCAACACTATTTCACCTGGCTATCTCGCCACCGAAATGGTCATGGCGATCAAGCAAGAAGTTCGCGATCAGATCATCTCGACCATTCCAGTCGGTCGTCTGGGCAAACCTGAAGAAATCGCTAAGTTGGTATCCTACTTAGCGTCTGATGATGCAGCTTTCATCACAGGTGCAAATATCGCCATCAACGGCGGTTTACACATGTGCTAATTGCCACTAACGGGCATAAAAAAAGCCTCGCTTGCGCGGGGCTTTTTTAATTTACAAGATGGGAACTAGCTTATCGTTCAATCGCCAGCGCAACACCCATACCACCACCGATACACAAGGACGCCAGACCCTTTTTAGCATCGCGGCGTGCCATTTCATGCACAAGTGACACCAGTACACGCGCGCCACTCGCACCAATCGGATGACCGATTGCGATCGCGCCGCCATTGACGTTGATCTTTGAGGTATCCCAAGCCATTTCACGATTAACTGCGATAGCTTGAGCAGCAAACGCCTCGTTGATTTCCATCAGATCCAGATCTTCGGCGCTCCAGTCGGCTTTTTTCAGACAGAGACGACTAGCTGAAATCGGACCCAAACCCATGACACTTGGATCAATACCGGTTGCAGCGTAGGCCTTAATGGTCGCCAACGGTGTCAACCCCAGTTCTTTTGCTTTGCTGCCAGACATCAGCATCACCATCGCCGCGCCATCGTTGATACCTGATGCGTTACCCGCCGTCACCGAACCCGCTTTATCGAAAGCTGGGCGCAACCCCCCCAACATATCGAGTGTCGTACCATGACGTGGATATTCATCCGCATCGACCACGGTATCGCCCTTTTTGCCTTTAATCGTGTGAGGCGCAATTTCATCGGTAAACTTACCCGATTTTTGCGCCGATTCAGCCTTGTTCTGGGAAGCGCAGGCAAACTCATCCTGTTCAGCACGTGTGATACCGTATTGCTTAGCGACATTTTCAGCCGTCACACCCATGTGGTAGTCGTTGTAGACGTCCCACAAGCCATCCACGATCATACTGTCGACCAACTTACCATCGCCCATACGCAGGCCGTTACGTGAACCACTCAATACGTGAGGTGAAGTGCTCATGCTTTCCTGACCGCCTGCGATCACGACTTCAGCATCGCCACTCTTAATCGCCTGAGCAGCTAGCATGATCGCCTTGAGACTGGAACCGCACACCATATTGATGGTTATGGCCGGCACATCGTGAGGCAAACCCGCCTTAATCACAGACTGACGAGCCGGGTTTTGTCCGGAACCTGAGGTCAGCACCTGGCCTAAAATCACCTCATCAACCTGATCACCCGTTACTCCGGTACGCGCCAACAAATCACGTATCACAGTCGCACCTAAATCGACCGCTGAAACATTACCAAATGCGCCGCCAAATTTGCCAACTGCTGTTCTTGCTGCTGCAACAATTACTACGCTTTCCATAATATCTCCCGTGATTTTCGAATTAATTTTATAAGTTGTAACACCCGATGAACCGATTAGAAGTTTATCTCACCTCGCCGATTATTGCCAAATATAAAGCCACTTTATGATAAAAAAATTGAGCATAATTCACGTTTAATCATTTTTTGATCGGATAGGCAATATCAATTGACAGTGTCTTACCGCTCCGTGATGATGAGCGCGTCGGAGGTGATTTAAAAACAGCCGTCAAGATCGCGCAAACCTGAAGATAATATAATCATGAGGAGAGACAAAAATGAAGAGAGTAGCACTGGTAACGGGCGGCATGGGAGGATTGGGTGAAGCGATTTGCATTAAATTAGCCGCGTTAGGATATAAAGTCGTGACCACCTACAGTCCCAATAACAGCAAAGCGGAAGAGTGGCTCACCGCGATGCGCGATCAGGGCTTTGATTTCAATGCCTACCCCTGCGATGTGGCTGATTATGACTCCTGCGCCGCCTGCGTGACACAGGTTGCATCGGAAATCGGCCCGGTGGATGTGCTGGTTAATAACGCCGGTATCACCCGCGACATGACTTTCAAGAAAATGACCAAAGCCGACTGGGATGCGGTGATCCACACCAATCTGGATTCAGCCTTTAACATGACCAAGCAGGTGATGGATGGGATGACGACTCGCGGCTGGGGACGGGTGATCAACATTTCTTCGGTGAACGGACAAAAAGGCGCCTTCGGTCAGACCAACTACGCCGCCGCCAAAGCGGGTATGCACGGATTTACCAAGGCGCTGGCTCAGGAAGTCGCGAAAAAAGGCGTAACCGTGAACACTATTTCACCGGGTTACATCGGCACCAAAATGGTAATGGCGATTCCTCAGGAAGTGCTGGAGAGCAAGATTTTGCCGCTGATTCCTCAATCGCGTCTGGGCAAACCGGATGAAGTGGCAGGACTGGTGGCTTATCTGTCATCCGACGAGGCCGCTTTTGTCACAGGAGCCAATATATCGATTAACGGCGGTCAGCACATGTACTAATTGCGAAACAGATGGCAATAAAAAACCCGCCGAGGCGGGTTTTTTATTGCTTGAAACATCGATGTCAATGTTCGATTACAGCTTCCAGCTATAGGCAAAACCCAGTGAATCCTGGTACATGTGGATATTGGCATTACCACCGCCAAAACCAGCAGGAATTGCAGCCGGGCCATTTACAGTCTGGCTGAAGGCATGCATGTAACCCATAGTCAATTCATTTTGCTTAGACACATTCCAGGTTGCACCCAATGTCAGGTGATCCTGAACCACACCTGGCGCCAAAATATTGAACATAGTCTGTGTAGATGGAATCGGCTGCGTGTTGTGGCTGTAGCCTGCACGCACGGTCCAGGCACCGTTCACAACTTGGCTCACACCCAGCTTAATCACTTTAACATCTGCCCAGCCAAAACCCATACCGTTATTGGCGCCCAAAGGACCTCCAGCTGTCAGCGTATTAGCGATAGCTGGTACACCGCTGTACTGAATAACCTTATAGTCGGCTGAAACAGTCGTCGCATCCGTTGCCTTCACGGCAATACCCACACCGTAGTTGGCCGGAATATCGAAACCGCCCTGTTCAGCAAACAAACCTGCATACTTGGTAAATTTGCTCATCTTGGTCTTAGGCTGATAGGTTGCACCCAAGGTCACAGCAGAAGTCACCTCACCCGTCCAACCCACTTTCACACCAACGCCGGTTGAGCTATCTTTACCGTTATCAGTCAAGGCCGCGGCATTGCTGCTTGAACCTGCAAACATACCTAAACCGGTCGCTGAAAAAGTCTGATAAACCAGATTCAAAGACACACCGATGGCATGCTTGTCATTCACCTTCATCGCGTAGGTAGGCGCAATAAACAATTGCTCAAGATTGATACCGGCATTCGGTCCGAACGGGCTGACCTTATAGTCAGTATTCATACCACCGTTGCCGTAAACCGATACACCCAGAGAACTCTTCGCATCCAGCATTTTGTTGTAGCCGAATTCAGGAATGGCAAACAGACTCTTGCCGTTACCATCAAATGCTCCATTACCAACACCGCCAGCACCATTGACATCTGCACCGCGCGATGGCTTGAATAAATCCACACCCAGATCGACTCGATCACCGACCATCACCATACCGGCTGGATTATTCGCGGCAGCCAATGCGTCTTGCGGCAAGGCAATACCAACCCCTGCCATACCCTTAGCCTTCATCCCGTAACCATCTGAGAAGTAACCATCAGTGGCGTGAGCCAGCGGGGATACCATAACGCCTGCGGCAAACATCGATACGACAATTTTCTTCAACTTCATGCGGTTCTCCCTGATTATTTATTGTGTTGAATCTGATTTATGGTATTACGACTGCGGTACTAAAACGAATGGTATTGCGACTACGGTACTAAACGAACAAACAAATATCGGTTTCACCTGCAAAACCGAAGAAGGCTGCGGCACCCGCGTATTCTACATCTTTGATGAATTCGCTCTTGTCGAATTCAAACAAATCCACTGTCATCTGACAGGCGACAAATTTAACATCCGCTTCCAGACACAGATCGCGCAATTCAGTCAGCGAAGCAACGCCGTGCTTTTTGAGCTTCTGCTTCATCATCATAGTCGCCATGGATTCCATACCGGGCAACATCTGCACCATCACCGGCATCGGGATAGGCATAGGCATCGCAGGATTCGCCAAGGGACTAATCATCACATTGGATAAATCCTTGCGCAGCAATTGCAAACCGTAAAAAGTGAAGAAGATTTGTACATCGTAACCTAACGCAGCAGCGGTGGATGCCAGAATAAACGGCGGATAAGCCATATCCAGCGTGCCTTTGGTGGCGATAATCGCCATTTTCTTAGTGGCCATAATTTCCCTTTAAATTGTATTATTAACGCTGCTGCGACTCAGACAGAAATTATTTCTTCTGCATGAAGAAAACGTACTTACCGCCAACTTCCGTATTGGAGAGCAAGGTATTACCGGTTTGATCAGCGAAAGCCTGCATATCTTTAACCGCGCCGCAATCCGTTGCAATCACCTTCAAAACCTGACCTGTCGTCATATCGTTCAATGCCTTTTTGGTCTTCAAAATAGGCAAAGGGCAATTCAAACCGCTCGCATCAAACTCTTTATCAAAATTCATTGTTTCCGACTCCTGTTGGTTATTATTAACATCACGATGCAATCCTTCAGACCGCACAAATCAGTGTGCATTAGAAGATAACTGCCCTGCAAGCGTCCATACCCACGAAGGGTAAACGGTATAGCCCATTAGGGTTATTCCGTTGACTGTCCCACCGCATAATATCAAATATAATTATATGCAAACATCTGTGGCAGCCCCAACCTATTACATACTCTGTATGACTCAGACAGACAGACCGTCCTATCATCTAAAGCAATTCCTACGTTAACCCGGTATCCGTGGCTCACCATCTGGAAGTGCGCGGTGACACTCAGAAAAGATGCGTGCCGTACAATTTTTACAGATTTCAGGATCTAGTGTGGAGTAAACCGGATTAATCCAGTTCGACATCACGGGGAAAAAACCGCCCACACCGATATCGTCAAGCTTGTCAGACTGACGCAAGAAATTATAGATAGAGTCCTTGCAGCGATAGAAGTACAATCCACCGCCCATTTTTCGGCGGCGACGCGCTTCCTGAGCCAGCATTTCAGCACCGGCCACATCGACAAAATTAATACCGCTAGCCACGATCAATACGGTTTTTAACTTCGGATTCGATTCGTCTATACTCAGCAAACTATTTTGCACATGATCGACCGCGCCGAAGAAAATGGCTCCGTTGACACGCACGATGCGCATTTGCGGGCATTCAACATGCCCTTCGGCGCTCACAAAATGATAAGCCCCCTCTTCCCTGGCAGGAACAACGGTATCAAGCGACGGACGAGAAACTCTGAACAAGTAAATGGCCAGAGACAGCAAAATACCGAAAAAAATCCCTTTTTCAAGGTCAATCAACGTACCGATCAGTGTTACCCATAAGATGACGGTTTCAGCTCGACTAGTCTTTCCAATGGAAACGATATGATGAAAATCAATCAACCCCCAGGCTACCAGAAACAAAATTCCGGCCATAGCTGCTGTCGGGAGATAAGACGCCAAGGGGGCGACCAGCAGCAGCACCAGTAACAGGAAGATTGAAGCGAAGACTGTGGCCAATGGCGTTTGCGCGCCCGCTGCATAATTTACCCCACTGCGGTTGAACGAACCGCACGAAGCGTAGCTGGAAAAGAAACTGCCGACCAGATTGGATAAGCCCTGACCAATAAATTCTTGATTGCCGTTGATACGCTGCTCAGACTTAATCGCAATGGCGCGTGAAATAGATACCGCCTCGGTCAACGACAACATGGTAACGACCAGCGCCGGAAATACAACTTTTTGCAAAGTCTCATAAGAAAAATCCGGGAACGACATTGGCGGCAAATTCGCAGGCAAGGCACCCACCGTCTTGATATGGGTCACATCAACACCATATCTGCTGTTGATCAGATAGGCAACGATACTGCCTATGATCATCGCCACAATCATGTAGGGCAATTTGGGAATATATTTCTTGGCCAATATACCGATAATCAGCGTAATGGCACCCACCGTCAGCACGTAAAGATTGATTTGTCCGAACTGCAACACGAACTGCTCAATGACCACATGAAAAGGCGCTCCACGTACTATATTGATCCCAAAAAAGTTTTTAACCTGACTCGCGGCAATCAACATCGCAGCCCCTGCGGTAAAGCCAATGACCACGGTATGCGATATAAAATTAACCAACACACCCATGCGCGCCAACCCCAGAATCAACTGAAATAAGCCAGTCAAAAAGGTCAGCGTCAACACCATTTCGATAAACGCGTGCGACCCGGGTTCAGCCAAAGGACTGATCGCGGCGAACACCGCAATGGAAATCGCCGTGGTAGGCCCCGACACCAGATGCCAACTCGAGCCAAACAGCGCGGCAATAATCGCCGGCAACATCGCCGCATACAAACCATACTCCGGCGGCATACCTGCGATAGTGGCAAACGCCACCCCTTGCGGCAGAACGATCAAAGCACCCGTCAGGCCTGCGATCAGATCAGCACGTGTGCTTTCTTTATTGACCCTGGGCCACCATTGTAAAAATGGCAATAAACGTGATAACAGTATGTTCTGCGGAGTATTCACTTGCTTAGCCTATGGTCTGGTAATAAAGGTTTTGCGGATGATTGGCCTGTGCAAAAAAGAACCAGCGTTCTACCATCAGCCCTGCCAATTGCACTACGAAAGTCAACCCCAGCAATCCTGCGCTGTTCTGACTGAACGACAACAACGCCAGCGGCAGCAAAAACGCCAGAAACAAAAAGGTCGGCTTAATCTGCTTCAAAAATGCGTCAGTCTTGCCGTGGAAGAATTCACGGGTATTGAACGATCCACCCATGGAGCCCTGCGTGCGCTGGGTAATATAGGGATGCTTCACGCCGATCGCCGTTTGCAGCGTCGAAGTAGGACGCAAACGCGCATTACGCACCAGAGAGGCAATCCGGCCGGCCAGCGCCAGCACCGTGATGATGATCGCCCATCCGCCGAAGAAGCCAGCCTGAGTGGGTGCTGCCAAGGCAGCGTAAAAAGCGGCCAGCGTGAAACCCGACGCGCCACCCATCAGGATGTAATTGATCACCGTCAGGGGTGAATGCCATTCGCGCAAAAAACGCAGACACGCGTAGATCATCCCGGTGCAGACAAACAACACAAAAGCCAATAGCGTGCCGACTGTACCGATCAGCACCGAGATATCAATCACCAACCCGCTGGGTAATGTAATCACTTCAGGGCGCATGCCGGCCAAGTGAACTCCCGCATACATAAAGGTGGTCCCCATAAAGGCCGGCAAGGCGATGACTTCACGCGACAGCCAGGAAGTGCGCCATTGCGTCGCCGAGCGCCAGGCACGTTCCGGACGTCCCAGATGGAACACGGAAGCGATCAGTCCGCCGATCAGGAACAGCAAAGCCAGCACGCTGCCGTAGCCGTAGAAGGCGTCTGACTGCATGGGCAACAAACCGAACAGTGAATAAGATTGATGGGTGAACAGCGCGAGGAACAGACCTTGCCCCGCGCCTATCAGTGTAGTCAGAAAAATAACAGAGAATGCAGGTTTCATAATTTACAGTTACCAGGCAGAAACATCGTCCATAGAAGACTCACCCAAACCAGGTTTTGGCAGGTGACCGTCCACTTTAAGCGGATTGTCCGCGCGTTCGAGCTCATCCTTGTGTATCTTGAGATGAGTCTTGCGACGCGGCAGATAGTGATTCGACGGGTGCGTACCCCATTCAGGCATCAGCGCATAGCCGCCGTCTTCGCGGATCGCTTTCGAGACCACCGATTCAGGATCGTGTATGTCGCCGAACAGACGCGCACTGGTCGGGCACGCCTTCACGCAAGATGGCTTACGATCGACTTCGGCCAGCGACATATCGTAGATGCGATCGACGCAGAGCGTACATTTTTTCATCACCTTTTCTTTCTCATCGAACTCGCGCGCGCCATACGGACATGCCCAGGTGCAATATTTGCAGCCTATACACTTGTCGTAATCGACCAGCACGATACCGTCTTCCTTGCGTTTATACGAGGCACCTGTCGGGCACACCGGCACACAAGGCGGATCTTCGCAATGCAGACAGGACTTGGGAAAATGCAGCGTCTCGCTGTTGGGGAAGTGACCGATTTCAAAGGTTTGTACGCGGTTGAAGAAGGTCCCGGTCGGGTCGGCGCCGTAAGGACGTTCATCACACAAGGGACCGGCAGAACCTGAAGTATTCCACTCTTTGCAACTGGTCACGCAGGCATGACAACCCACACAGACATTTAAATCGATAACGAGTGCTAATTGGGTCATTTTGCGCCCCCTCTCATCTTGCCGCCAAAATAGGTCAGCCAGCTCGGATGTTCTTTCATGCCGGGATATTTCTTCATAGGTTCAAATTGCGGCGAAGACTGTTCAGGCTCGCCCTCTTCGGCCTTGTAGATGCGCACGCGCACATCGTACCAGGCGGCTTGCCCGGTAATCGGATCGGAATTGGAGAAACGCTTGCCGTGCACATCCGCCGCCAACTCCTCGGTGATCAAATGATTGAGCAAAAAGCCCTTTTGCGACTCGTTGGCATCGGGCGCGAGATTCCATGCCCCGGCCGCCTTGCCGATCGCATTCCAGGTCCAGATCGTGCCGGGTTCGACCGCCTCGCTGTAACGTGCCAGACACCTCACCTTGCCCCACTGCGATTCAGCCCACATCCACTCGCCGTCGCCGATACCCGCGTTCTTTGCAGTCAGCGCATTCACATACATGAAGTTGTGCGCGTGTATCTGACGCAACCAGGCATTCTGCGAATCCCATGAGTGGTACATCGCCATCGGACGCTGGGTCAGCGCGGTCAGCGGATATTTCAGTTTATCGGTGGCCTGCACTTCAAGCGGCTCATAGTAGAACGGCAGCGGGTCGAAGAAAGTCTCAATGCGTTTAGCCAGATGGGCCGGCGGTTGACGCGTGATGCCACGACCTTGCGCAGCAAGACGGAACTTTTGCAACACCTCGGAATACAGGTGAATCAGGATAGGCTCAGCATAGCGCGTGATGCGATTGCTGCGCGACCATTCCAGATAACCTTGATTCCAGTTGCGCATGTATTGATAAGAACGCGGCAACACATGGTGATGCACGCAGTTATTCTTGGCATACATTTCCCACTGATTCGGATTCGGTTCACCGATCATAGACTTCTCACCGCCCTTGCCGCGCCAACCAGACAGGAAGCCGATCCCTGAACCCGGTTCAGTTTCCCAATTGACGATAAAGTCAGGATAGTTGCGGTACTTGCGTAACCCTTCCTTGGTCACGAAGGCCGGAAACTTTAATCTGGTACCCAGTTCGATCAGCACTTCCTGGAACGGCTTGCAATCACCTGTCACCGGCAACACAGGAATACGCACTGAATCGACCGGACCGTCGAATTCCGAAATCGGGCGATCCAACATGGACATCACGTCGTGACGTTCCAGATAGGTAGTATCCGGCAAAATCAAATCGGCAAAAGCGGTGGTTTCCGAATGGAAAGCATCGCACACTACGATAAACGGGATCTTGTACTCGCCGGACTCTTCCTTATCGGTGAGCATCATGCGCACTTCCGAGGTGTTCATGGTCGAGTTCCACGCCATGTTAGCCATAAACAGCAACAGGGTATCGATCTTGTACGGATCGCCGCGCCAGGCGTTGGTGATCACGTTGTGCATCATCCCGTGTACCGACAGCGGATACTCCCAGGAGAAGGCTTTGTCGATACGCACAGGCGAACCGTCCGGGTTGACAAACAGATCATCCGGATCGGACGGCCAACCCAGCGGCATCCCATCCAGCGGCGTATTGGGCTTGATCGCCAGCGGCGTATTCGGCGTACGCGCGCAAGGTGGAATCGGACGAGGGAACGGCGCTTTATGACGAAAACCGCCCGGCCTGTCGATCGTACCCAGCAGCGTCATCAAAATCGACAGCGCGCGTATGGTCTGAAAACCGTTGGAGTGTGCAGCCAGACCGCGCATCGCATGGAAGGACACCGGATTACCCGTGACGGTATCGTGCTCCTTACCCCAGGAATCGGTCCAGGCAATCGGCAATTCAATCTTCTGATCGCGTGCGGTAATCCCCATTTCATGCGCCAGACGGCGTATGGTCTCGGCAGGAATACCGGTGATCTGTTCAGCCCATTCCGGGGTGTATTCCTTAACCCGGTCCTGCAACAACTGGAAGGCGGGTTTCACCTTGACGCCATCCGACAGCGTGAACTCACCCAACAAATAAGGGTCAGCCCCTTCGGTGTGGGTCACCACCGGCTTATCCGTATTGCGATCCCACCACAATTTGTTTTGCGGGTCGTAGCAACCTTCTTCCTTGGGCACTTCTGTGCGGACAAACATACCGAACTCGTCGTGTTTGTCATCCAGATTCACCAGTTGGCCTGAATTAGTGTAACGCACCAAAAACTCGCGGTCGTACAGACCCAGAGAGATCAGTTCATGAATCAGCGCCAGCAGTAATGCCCCGTCGGTACCCGGGCGGATGGGAACCCACTCATCGGCGATGGCCGAATAGCCTGTGCGCACCGGATTGATGGTGATAAAACGACCACCTTCGCGTTTAAATTTAGCCAGCGACACCTTCATCGGGTTGGAGTGATGATCCTCCGCCGTACCGATCATGATGAACAGTTTGGAGCGTTCCAGATCCGGGCCGCCGAATTCCCAGAACGAACCGCCTATAGTGTAAATCATGCCAGCCGCCATATTGACCGAGCAGAATCCGCCGTGCGCGGAGTAGTTGGGCGTACCGAACTGACGGGCGAACATACCGGTTAAGGCCTGCATCTGGTCACGACCGGTAAACAGAGCGAATTTCTTAGGATCGGTGGCGCGCAGATGACCTAGACGCTTCTCCAGAATACTGAACGTTTCATCCCAACTGATTTCTTCATATTCACAAGTACCGCGCTCCGAACCTTCCTTGCGGCGCAGGGGTTTGGTCAGACGCGCAGGGGAATACTGCTTCATGATACCGGAAGAGCCCTTGGCACAAATCACCCCGTTGTTGAGAGGATGATCGGGATTTCCGTCTATATAACGCACTTCGCCATCGCGCAGATGCACGCGGATACCGCAGCGGCAGGCGCACATATAACAGGTGGTATTTTTAACTTCAACCTTCGCGTCCGACTTGGCAAACGGGTCATGCAAGGGTGAAATCGTACTGGAGGAGTCGCCTGGATTATTATTTTTCATGCAAAGTTCCGCTGATAAAAGTTCCACTGGTAAACGAACGTTCGATGAATGCGATGCGAACGCGCTGTAATATTTAGCAGTAAATTTTTCAATATATTGATTTTATTTAAAAAAATTAAAATAAATCGAAAATTAAAAAAATGCCGCCCTTATGATCCGGACAAAATGCTTACCAATTTTAAGGGACGTGAGTATGCGCAATAACGCACAACTCTAGCCATAGCTGTGATGAGCTATCACCTTATAACCCGTTAGGGGTATCGCAGTTTACCTGCAATAGCTTTAGGATTCTCAGGCGGTTGAGTCAAGCATGAACTTACTGGTAGTCAAACTTTATATTTGATTGAGGGGGAAATTATGGCATTGGTTAAACCGCACGGTGGCGGCACTCTAAAACCCTTGTTGCTGACAGGGATGGAACGGGCAGACGAGATAGAGCGCGCTAAATCAATGCCAAAAATTACCGTCAGTTCGCGAGAAAAAGGGGACTTGGTGATGCTGGGCATCGGTGGTTTCACACCGCTAGACGGCTTCATGTCTTTCACCGATTGGCAGGGTGTCTGCTCCGGCATGAAGATGACCAACGGATTGTTCTGGCCCATCCCAATCACCCTCTCGATCGACACCCTCACCGCTTCATCCATCAAAACCGGTAGCGACATCGCGCTAATCGATCCCGATGACGGCAGCACCTTAGCCACGATGCGCGTCACCGAAAAATACACCATCGACAAGGCACACGAATGCGCTACCGTATTTGCCACCACCGATGCCGAACATCCCGGCGTCAAGATGGTCATGGAACAAGGCGATGTCAACCTCGCAGGCCCGGTCAAAGTCCTGTCGCAAGGCGGCTTTGAGGAAAAATACGGCTCACTCTTCATGTCGCCGCAAGAGACGCGCGACCTGTTTGAAGCGATGGGATGGAGCAAGATCGCCGCGTTTCAGACGCGCAATCCTATGCATCGCTCTCACGAATATCTGGCCAAGATCGCTATCGAAATCTGTGACGGCGTACTGATACACTCTTTACTCGGCAACTTGAAACCTGGCGACATCCCTGCTGATGTACGCACCGAGGCAATCGCCACCCTCACCGAAAACTATTTCGTTCCGCAAACCGTGGTGCAGGCGGGTTATCCCCTCGACATGCGTTATGCCGGCCCGCGTGAAGCCTTGCTGCACGCACTGTTCCGACAGAATTACGGCTGTTCACACCTGATCGTCGGTCGCGATCACGCCGGCGTCGGCAACTACTACGGTCCCTTTGACGCTCACCACATCTTTGACAAAATTCCCGCAGGCTCACTCGAAACACTCCCGCTAAAGATCGACTGGACGTTCTGGTGCTACAAGTGCGGCGGCATGGCCTCGGCGCGCACCTGCCCGCACGAAGGCGCAGACCGTCTACTGCTGTCGGGCACCAAACTGCGCAAAATGCTCTCGGAAGACGCTGAAGTTCCGGCGGAGTTTAGCCGCCCCGAAGTGCTGGAAGTATTGCGTGCCTACTATGCCGGTCTGGCGGAGGACGAAAAGGTAGAGGTAAAACTCAGCGGTCACTCAGCTCGCTGATTATCTTGGGTTTTCCACGATACAAAGTGGAAAGTTGTTTCATGTTTGTTTTTCACAAGGAGTAACGAGAATGCCAACATATGTACGTACTGAAAAATGCGACGGTTGTAAGGGGCAAGACAAGACCGCCTGCATGTATATCTGCCCGCACGACCTGATGAAACTGGACAAAGATGGTTCTGAAACTGGACACGCGATGAAGGCGTTCAACCAGGAGCCTGAGCAATGCTGGGAATGCTATTCTTGCGTCAAGATCTGCCCGCAAGGCGCGATCGAAGTTCGCCACTACGCGGATATCGTCCCGCTGGGCGGCTCGGTACAACCGATGCGCGGTTCCGATTCAATTATGTGGACCATCAAATTCCGCAACGGCAATATGAAGCGTTTCAAATTTCCTATCCGCACCACTTCAGAAGGCTCGATCGATCCTTACGGTGGCAAACCTATGCCCAAGATGGCCGAACTCACCACATCTGGCGTGTTCACCAAAGAGGTAATGGGTGGCTACCGCGCAGGTCGCCCTGAAGAACTGATCCGCTGTAAATAAGCGAACACTTAACGATAGGAGTGATAGAAATGTCTGAAGGAACTTTTGGTAATCCACGAATCGTTGAAGAAGAACTCGACATTCTGCTGATCGGCGGCGGTATGGCTTGCTGCGGCGCAGCTTACGAAATGATGCGCTGGGCTGAAGCTGTCAAGGCGGAAACCGGCACAGAACTCAAAATAAAACTGGTGGACAAGGCTGCAATGGATCGCTCCGGCGCCGTCGCGCAAGGCTTGTCTGCAATTAACACCTATATCGGGCCAGAACAGGACCCAGCTGATTACACCCGCATGGTTTCCAACGATCTGATGGGTATTACCCGCGACGATCTGGCGTACGATCTGGGCCGCAACGTCGATGATTCCGTGCATCTGTTTGAAGAATGGGGCCTGCCTATCTGGAAGACCGATGCAGAGGGTGTGCGTCACGACGGTGCTGATTCCATCAAGGAAGGCCTGCCTACTTTGAAAGATGGCGGCAAACCAGTACGTTCAGGCAAGTGGCAGATTATGATTAACGGCGAATCCTACAAGTGGATCGTTGCTGAAGCGGCTAAAAAAGTACTAGGTTTGGCACGTATTGAAGAACGGATCTTCATCGTTAAACTGGTCAACGATAAGAATGACCCATCACGTATCGCCGGCGCCGTTGGTTTCTCGGTACGCGACAACACCATCCACATCTACAAGGCAAAATCTATCATGCTGGCCGCAGGTGGTTGCGTAAATCTGTTCCGCCCGCGTTCGGTCGGGGAAGGTCAAGGTCGTGCATGGTATCCAGTATGGAATGCAGGCTCTACCTACGCGATGGCTGCTGAAGCCGGCGCTGAAATGACGATGATGGAAAACCGTTTTGTACCAGCCCGCTTCAAGGATGGTTACGGTCCGGTAGGTGCATGGTTCCTGTTGTTCAAAGCCAAAGCAACCAATGCTTACGGCGAAGACTACATGGTCAAGAACAAGGAAATGCTGAACGACTACCCTCCATATGGTCAGGCCGCAGTTCCTGCATCTTGCCTGCGTAACCACCTGATGCTGAAGGAAATGAAGGAAGGCCGCGGCCCGATCTACATGGACACAGTAACAGCGCTAGCAAAACTGCGTGAAACCCTGACACCGAAGGAAGTAAAGCATCTGGAAGCTGAAGCATGGGAAGACTTCCTCGATATGTGTATCGGTCAATGCGGTATCTGGGTGGGTGAAAACATCGAACCTGAAAAGAAGATGTCTGAACTGATGCCAACTGAGCCTTACCTGTTAGGTTCTCACTCCGGTTGCTGCGGTATCTGGGTATCGGGCCCTACCGATGTCGGCGCACCGACAGACGAAGAGCATGCCGAGAAGGACAAAATCCCGGCTCATCTACCTAAGGGTTGGAACTGGGGCTACCGTTCGATGACCACGGTTAAGGGTCTGTTCACGGCCGGCGACGGCGTGGGCGCATCCGGCCACAAGTTCTCTTCCGGTTCGCATACCGAAGGTCGTTTGGCTTCCAAGGCGATGGTGCAATACGCACTCGACAACAAGGACTGGAAGGTTGAACTGGATACGGATGCCGCAACATTGGCTGAAGAGATCTACCAACCCGTGCGTAACTTCCTGCAACACAAGGACTACACCACCGCCATCGATGTGAATCCGCATTACATCACACCGAAGATGTTGCAGTTCCGCCTGCAAAAAATCATGGACGAGTATGTTGCAGGTGTAGGAACTTACTACAACACAAATGACAAGATGCTGGCTGTTGCTGAAGAAAAGTTGGAGATGTTGAAAGAAGACGCCAAAAAGATGCGTGCGAAAGACTTGCACGAACTGTTACGCGCATGGGAAAACTACCATCGCATCATCACGGCCGAAGCACACATGAAGCACATCCAGTTCCGTGAAGAATCCCGTTATCCGGGCTTCTACTACCGTACCGACAAGAACTTTGTCGATGAGGAAAACTGGCACTGCTTCGTCAACTCGGTATACGACAGACATACCAAAAAATGGAACTGCTTCAAGCGCAAACATATCGACCTAGTCGATAAGTCTAAGCTGTTTAAACCAGCAACACCTCACTAGAATCTGGTGAACTTGCGGTAATATAGACGGGCACCTTACGGTGCCCGTTTTATTGAAAACAAACAAAAGAGAAAAACATGACAGACACTTATATGGCAGCCGACCTCCCTTTTTCCGGCAGCCCGGTCGTTCCGGAGATGAGTGACGGCAACAAAAAAATTCAGTTCCAGTGCAAAAAAGGTATTTCTTGCTGGAACGCCTGTTGCAGCAATATCGACATCTCGCTGACCCCCTACGATATCGTCCGTCTCAAACAGCGCCTGGATATCACTTCGGGCGAACTGTTGAAGCAATACACCGTTCCCTATGAACTGGAACCCGGCGGTATCGCAGGAGTCAAGTTGCGCCCGGTTGAAAATGGCACAGCCTGCCAGTTCATGAAACCGGAAGGCTGCAGCGTGTATGAAGATCGCCCCACCGCCTGCCGCTACTATCCCGTCGCCCTGCTCTCCATGCGCAAACAGGACGAATACACCGACACCAGCTCTTACGCACTGGTCAAGGAAGAGCATTGCTTAGGCCATCAGGAACCGCGATCACTCACCATCGATGAATACCGCACCGAACAAGGTGTAGCAGAATATGACGAACTTGCTCGCGGCTGGCGCCAGCTCATCCTCAAGAAAAAATCGTCTGGCCCCAGCATCGGCAAACCTACCAAACGCAGCCTGCAACTGTTCTTCATGGTGTGTTACGACCCGGATCGCTTCCGTGAGTTTGTCATCAGCGAGGGCTTTTCTGAACTCTACGACCTCCCCGCCGAAGAGATGGGTAAGTTGCTGCACAGCGACACGGAACTGATGCTGTTCGGCTTCCGCTTTCTAAAACAAGTGCTGTTTGGTGAAAACACCATCGCTATGCATGCGGAATCCACCGCCCGGCGTCTGGAGCTGGCCAAACAAAAACTAAAGCAACTCGAGAATGAAGCAAGTGAAAAACGTGCTGCCGAAGCGGATGATATGTACGATAGCGAAGAAGACTAAGCGCAGCGCTCATTTGCCGTGTTTACAGTATCATCAGCGTCTGCGAGTCTACCTTTGAAAGGCAGAAGTCGTGGGCGCTGAACGAGCTGGCATCAAGAAGTAATATGTAATCCACACAGCCTGCTGGGGTGGATGATGAGCAGCCTGCCCAATCTATTCATTCATAATGATGCTGATGCGGCGATGTGCGCACCCAGCGGATCACTCGGATTAAACAACACCGAGGACGCTAAACCGACCACCCTCAGCACTTTCTCATGATCCATCCCGCCCAAAGCCAACACGCGCCGCGAGGCGTTAGCCCTGTCCAGGGAAAGCGCCCAATTCGAATATCCGCCGCCTCCCCGATAGGGCGTCGCATCGGTGTGTCCGGACCGGCCGATATTGTTATGTATCTGGCTGAGCCTTTTACCAATTGCCAGCAGAATTTCAGCCGTGTCGGGCTGCAAAATTGCACTACCCACCTCAAACAGAGTTGGCTAAACACAACCACCCCGAAGCGGTTGTCACTTTAGCAGCATTTGGCCGATGATTCTGATAAGCTACGAATATACGCAAGGACAACTGAAAACCGGCTCATCTGTCACCGCTCATATCCAAGACGTAGTGAGCAGCTTTATTTCAGTACGGACCAACGCCGTATTTTTGTACACAACCGATCGTCACGTGATATGAGCCTAGTTGAAAATCAAAAATTTATCCAACTGAAAGTCAGCGGACGCCTCCCTACGCCAAAAGGTATCGCGCTGGAGGTCATTAAACTCACTCAACAAGAGGACGTATCGAATCAGGCGGTCGCGCAGCTGATAGGCGTTGATGCCGCCTTAAGTGCCCGCATCATCAAAGCGGCGAATATCTTGCTCTCCAACTCTACCCGCCCTGTCGTCACTATCTCCGATGCGGTTTTGGTGTTGGGAATACGGAGTTTGCGACAGCTGGCACTGGGTATCACCTTGATCGTTGACTATCTTCACGGTCCTTGCAAACAGTTTGATTACATCCATTACTGGACACATTCCCTGCTAACCGGCATAGCCGCCAAACACTTGACTCAGCATGAAAGATTGGCCGCCGCTGAAGAAATATTTGTCGTGGGGCTGTTTAGCCGTATCGGACATTTGGCACTGGCTAGCGTCTACACCGATGACTATGGAGAAATTCTGGCTTCAGCCCAAGCCTATTCCGTTGCACAAATACAACAACTGCAGTTTGAAAAATTTGGTTTCGATGAGTCGGAGTTAAGCGAAGCAATACTAGCCGACATGCATTTCCCGGCTATTTTTCAGACACTGGTTCGCCATTGCGGCCAACCGGAAAAGAGCAACATCGTTGAAGCGTCGCGCGAATGGCGCTTACTGCATGTATTGCACCTCTCCAAGTCTCTGGCCGAGTTATTCCTAGCAAAACCTGATACACGCGGCAAACGACTGATCGAACTCAGACGACAATCAACGCTCATGGGCATCAAATGGGACGATATCATCGCAATCGGTGATACCTGCGTACAAGATTGGCTGGAATGGTCTTCCCTTTTAAACATAGGCGGCAAGCTGAATGTATCCTCGTTCACCGAACTGGTGCAATCATTAGACGTCAGCGATGAATCCGCCATCAACTCGCCGGTTAAACATGAAAAATACCCACTACGCGTCCTGATCGTTGACGATGACAGCACCGTTCTGGCTTTACTCGACGCCGTTTTACGTACCGCAGGTCATCACGTGCAACGGGCACACAACGGTGCACAGGCACTGGAAATGATCCAGCTACAACCGCCACAGTTACTGATCAGCGATTGGATGATGCCAGAAATGAATGGCATCACTCTGTGTCGAAAGCTGCGTGAAAATGATGATTTTCGCAATATGTATGTGATCATACTCACCGGCCAGGAAAATCCGGATAAATTGGTGGAAGCCTTTGAAGCCGGCGCTGACGACTATCTGGTCAAACCGGTCATCGGGAAAATTTTTATGGCGCGCCTGCGCGCCGCACAACGCACTATCCAGATGCAAGAGGAACTGGCATCTGATCGTGAAAAACTACAACGCCTATCGAATGATTTAACCCTAGCCAATCAGCACTTGCTACAATTGGCACTGACCGACTCTCTCACCGGCCTGCCGAATCGACGCGCCGCGATGGAACGATTGGAGCAGGAATGGTCGCGTACCCGACGCAACAATCATCCCCTTGCCTGCCTCGTGGTGGATATCGACCACTTCAAAATGGTCAACGATCAATTTGGTCATCCGGTCGGCGATCTGGCACTCAAATCGATCTCCAATTCCCTGCGTCAAGCGGCACGCATTCAAGATTTAGTCTGCCGCTTTGGCGGTGAAGAATTTCTGGTGATTTGCCCTGACACTGACATTGACGCTGCCATTCTGTGTGCGGAGAGACTGCGACTCCATGTGGCCAATACCGATTTAACCGCTATCCACCCCACCCTGAAACTGACGATCAGTATCGGTGTCGGCGCTGCAGGAAATTGCGCAGGCACGCTTAACGAACTACTGATTCGCATCGACAAGTGTTTATACATGGCAAAACAGGCTGGTAGAAATAAAACGGTAGCAGACAAATGGCTTGTTTAACAACTATCTCATTTTAAGCTAATAGCTAACGTTTTGAACTTAATAGCCGATAATAGCTTCTAGGATGTCTGTTTGACCCCTCGCAAACTTCATCCTGCTCACTTCTCCAGCTCCGTAAGGTCTGGAGATTTTAGCTTTGTAGGCATTATTCTTACATTTAACCTGATGAGCTACCTACAATAAAATAAGCCAGCTTCCAATTTTATTTTTCATCCCGCACGCGCAAAATGTAATCTTCAATGTTCAATAACCCGTTTTAGGGCTCTCTCAGCGATCAAGGACACCATCAACGAAGGCGTACTAGCCCTCCCTCCTGCCCGACACTAGGCCGACGAACATGGCCAGAGCGACTGACCTTTGATCTCCAGACAGGTAAGATAGACCCGCAGATCAAACTCAAACTGGTGATATTCGGGTTCCATGTGCAGACATAGCTGATAAAAAGCCTTGTTGTGCTCAATCTCTTTGAGATGCGCCAGCTCGTGCACCACGATCATGCGCAAAAATTCAGGCGGCATATCCCGAAACACGGCCGCGACCCGAATCTCACGTCGATTCTTCAGTTTGGACCCTTGTACCTGCGTCACACGGGTATGTAAGCCTAAGGCATTCTTCATTACATGCAGCGTACTGTCATACCCCACGCGACTTAACGCACCGCAATTTTTTAGAAATTCTTCTTTTAACTCAATTACATAATCATAGAGCGCGCGATCCGAACGCACATTATGCGCAACCGGATATTTGTGCAGCAATTTTTCGGCGAGCTTCCCGTCAAAGATCAACAGTTGCACCTGTTCTGAAAGCCCGGCAGGATAGCCTGCAAGGTAATTAGGCGGCTTGGGACGCATGACGGATTTCTATCGATGTCGGAGCTGCCGATTTTACCTGAACAATAACACTGTGCATGCAAAGGCTATGCTACGCAGTCAAGCGACAAATCCCTATCTCACGGTATAATTCGCCGGATATGCAAATACTACGTGGACTCTATTCGCCCGACACTCAGCCTGTCGCCCTTACCATCGGTAATTTCGACGGCGTGCACCTGGGTCATCAGGCCTTGCTGAATGAATTAAAAGCAGCGGCGCAAGCGCGCAACTTAAAAACGGCCGTGGTCATTTTTGAGCCACATCCGCGCGAATTCTTTACCCCCGACACCGCGCCGACACGGTTGAACAATCTGAGGGAAAAGCTGGAACTGTTTGCCAGCTTCGGTATCGATCACGTTCATGTCTGCCGCTTCAACGCGCAGTTCGCACAGATGGCTGCCGCCGACTTCATGGCTACCCTGCACGAAAAACTGCATGCCAAGTTCGTACTGATCGGCGATGACTTTCGTTTTGGCAGCGGACGGGCCGGCGATTTCGCCCTGATGGAAAAAATCGGTTATCAGCGCGGTTTCGAAGTTCATGCCGTGCGCAGTGTGATGCACGATGGCGTGCGGATTTCCAGCACCGTGATACGCGCAGCGCTCGCCGCAGGACAGATGCGCCGCGTACACGAATATCTCGGGCGCACCTACAGCATTACCGGACACGTGGTGCACGGCGACGGCGTGGGACATAAACTCGGTTATCCGACGGCGAATATCCAGTTGAAGCACAGCCGACCTGCCCTGACCGGCGTTTTCGTCGTCGAAGCGCATGCTGAAGGACTAGGCGTGTTGCGCGGCGTAGCCAGCTTAGGAGTAAGACCGACCTTGAAGCACAGTGCGAAGCCGATACTCGAAGTGCATTTATTTGAATTTAATCAAGATATTTACGGCCGCCGTTTGCGTGTGGAATTCCTGCAAAAGCGCCGCGATGAACAGAAATTTCCCGATGTAGCAACACTGACGCGGCAAATCGCGTCGGATGTCGACAATGCAAAAAAATGGTTCGAACAACATGACTGATTACAAAAAGACTTTAAATCTTCCCGACACCGCCTTTCCGATGCGCGGTGACATGGCCAAACGCGAGCCGCAAATGCTGGCGCGCTGGCAGGAACAACAGCGCTATCAGAAGATACGCGCAGCCAAAGCCGGCCTGCCGAAATTCATTTTGCACGACGGCCCGCCTTACGCGAACGGCGACATCCATATTGGTCATGCAGTCAACAAGATCCTCAAAGACATCATCATCAAGAGCAAGACGCTCTCCGGTTTCGATGCGCCTTACGTGCCGGGCTGGGATTGCCACGGCCTGCCTATCGAACTGATGGTTGAAAAAAAGCACGGCAAGGCGATTCCTCCTGCCGAGTTCCGCAAACTGTGCCGAGCTTATGCTGCCGAACAAGTCGAACGCCAAAAGAAGGACTTCATCCGTCTGGGCGTATTGGGCGAATGGGACAACCCTTATCTCACCATGGATTACCAGACCGAAGCGGACATCATGCGTGCCATCGGCACCATCCATCAGCAGGGCTACCTGTATCAGGGCTACAAGCCGGTGAACTGGTGTCTGGATTGCCAGTCAGCGCTGGCCGAAGCCGAAGTTGAATACGAAGACAAGACCTCCAGCGCCATCGACGTGGCTTTCGAGATCATCGACAAGACAGCGCTCAGCCGCGCTTTCGGTATCTCCCTGCCGGCAGACGCCAGCGCTTTTGCAGTCATCTGGACCACTACTCCTTGGACCTTGCCGGCTAATCAGGCGGTCAGCGTACACCCCGAATTCGCATACAGTCTGGTCAAGACACCCAAAGGCTATCTGCTGCTCGCCTCGGAATTGGTGGAATCCGCGCTTGAGCGCTACCAGGTTGAAGGCGAGACTGTCGGCACCTGCAAAGGCGGCGCACTCGATATGCTGCCGCTGCAACACCCCTTCCAGGATCGCGGCGTACCGCTGATCTGTGGCGATCACGTCACAGCTGATTCCGGTACGGGACTTGTGCATACCGCGCCAGCACACGGTCTCGACGACTATTTCGTCGGACAGAAATACGGCCTGCCTACCGACAATCCGGTGGGCGACGACGGCAAGTTCCTCTCTACCGTACCCGCCATCGGCGAAATTGCCTTAGCAGGCGTGTTTGTCTGGAAAGCCAACGACATCGTGTTGCAGGCACTGGAAGCTTCCGGCCATCTGCTCTGCCTGAAAAAAGTGCAACACAGTTACCCGCATTGCTGGCGCCACAAGACACCGATTATTTTCCGCTCCACACCGCAGTGGTTTATCGGCATGACGCAACAGGCGCACGGCAGCGAGACAACGCTGCGCGCACTGGCCAACAAGGCGGTAGATGAAACCGCATTCTTCCCGACATGGGGTCGTGCGCGTCTGGAAGCGATGATCAAGAATCGTCCAGACTGGTGCGTATCGCGTCAGCGCAACTGGGGCGTGCCGATGCCATTCTTCGTCCACAAGGAAACCGGCGAATTGCATCCTGACACGCCAGCTTTGCTGGAAAAAGTCGCCATGCGTGTCGAAGCGGAAGGAATCGAAGCCTGGTTCAGCCTCAACTCGGTCGATCTGATCGGCAACGATGCAGAACACTACAAGAAGCTGACGCACACGCTGGACGTGTGGTTCGACTCCGGTACCACCCATGCATCGGTGTTGAACCGCCGCACCGAACTGAGCTCCCCGGCCGACCTGTATTTGGAAGGCTCAGACCAGCATCGCGGATGGTTCCAGTCCTCCTTGCTCACTGGTTGCGCGATCAATGGCCGCGCGCCTTACAACGCGCTGCTCACGCACGGTTTCGTGGTCGATGGCAACGGTCACAAGATGTCAAAATCCAAAGGCAATGTGATCGCCCCGCAGAAAATTTTTGACACACTGGGTGCGGACATTCTTCGCCTTTGGACCGCATCTACCGATTATTCGGGCGAATTGACGATTTCAGATGAAATCCTCAAGCGCGTGGTGGAGAGTTATCGCCGTATCCGCAACACCTTGAAATTCCTGCTCGCCAACATCTCCGATTTTGACGCAACACGCGATAGCATGCCGGTCGCCGAATGGCTGGAAATCGACCGATATGCCTTGTCCCTGGTGCAGAAATTACAGGACGGCGTACGCGCCGATTACGACCGGTACGAATTCCATCTGGCAGTGCAAAAAATCCTGGGTTTCTGCTCGGAAGACTTGGGGAGTTTCTATCTGGATGTACTGAAAGATCGCCTCTACACCGCAGGCTCTCAATCAACGGTGCGCCGTTCCGCACAAAATGCGCTCTACCACATCACCCATGCGCTGACCCGATTAATCTCGCCTATCTTGAGTTTCACCGGTGAAGAGGCCGCAGCAGTACTGAATGGCGGTGACACGACCAGCATCTTTGAAGGTGCATGGCACGAGCTGCCCGATGCGCGAATGTCAGGCGAGAGCATCAGCGCCTGGCTGGTAATCTGCAGCTGGCGCGCACGCGTCAACAAGCAACTGGAAGAAGCACGCTCGGCTGGACTGATAGGTTCAGCCCTAGCCGCCGAAGTCGATGTATTCGCCGCCGAAGAAGAATTTGAGATACTGAGCCGCTTGGGCGACGACCTGCGCCTGATCTTCATCACCTCGCGCGCCAACGTGCATCGTGTCGGCACAAAGGATGAGCAACGCATCGACGTCTCAGCCAGCCTGCACGAGAAGTGCGAACGCTGCTGGCATTACCGCGATGATGTTGGCAGCAATATCGACCATCCGACCTTGTGCGGCCGCTGCGTAAGCAATCTGTATGGCGATGGCGAGGCAAGACAGTATGCTTAAAGGTTGGTTAAGTCTTGCCGCGCTGGTCATCGTTCTCGATCAAATAACTAAACTATTGATTGCAAATCATTTTTCATATGGTGAAAATCTAGTTTTGCTGAACACTTTTAGCCTGACCCTGATGCACAATCCGGGTGCAGCATTCAGCTTTTTGAGCGATGCGGGCGGTATGCAACGCTGGTTATTTTCCGGTATCGCCATCGTCGCCTCGGCTTCAATCACTTGGCTGCTGAAAAAACACGCCACGCAAACGCTGTTCGCGCTGGCCTTGAGCCTGATACTGGGCGGCGCACTCGGCAACCTGATCGACCGTATCGCCTACGGTTACGTGATCGACTTCCTGCTGTTCCATTGGGACGAGCATTATTTTCCGGCCTTCAATCTGGCCGATTCCGCCATCACCTGCGGAGCAGGACTGATGATCTGGGAGAGTTTTATGGAGAAAAGAAATGGACCTGCTGTTAGCTAATCCGCGCGGCTTCTGTGCCGGCGTAGATCGCGCCATCGAAATCGTCGAACGAGCGCTAAGCCTGCACGGCGCCCCCGTCTTTGTCCGTCACGAAGTTGTGCACAACAAATACGTGGTGAACAACCTGCGCAACAAAGGAGCCGTCTTCATCGAAGATCTGAACGATGTACCGCCCGGCAGCATCCTGATTTTCAGCGCGCACGGCGTACCCCAAGCGATACGCCGTGATGCTGAGGCGCGAGGCCTGACCGTGTTCGATGCCACCTGCCCGCTGGTTACCAAGGTGCATCTTGAGGTGTCGCGACAACGGCAACAGGGCAAGGAAATCATCATGATCGGCCACAAGGGTCACCCGGAAGTGGAAGGTACCATGGGACAGACCGAGGGCGGCATGTATCTGGTGGAATCCCCCGAGCAAGTTGCGAATCTGGTCGTCAACGATGAACAACATCTGGCTTACGTAACGCAGACCACGCTGTCGGTCGATGACGCCAGCACCATTATCGCCGCGCTCAAAAACCGCTTCCCGTTCATCACCGGCCCCAAGAAAGATGATATCTGTTATGCCACGCAAAACCGCCAGGATGCGGTCAAGCTGCTGGTCGCGCAATGCGACGTGGTGATCGTGGTTGGCTCACCGAACAGTTCGAACTCCAACCGCCTTCGCGAAGTCGCGGCAAATGTCGGCATACCTGCCTATCTGGTGGATGACGCGAGCGGATTGCAAGCTTCATGGTTTTCCGGAAAATCACACGTGGGTATCACTGCCGGCGCATCGGCTCCCGAACTACTGGTACAAGACGTGGTCGCCCGCCTGAACGAACTGGGTGCGTCTAAGGTGAGTGAATTACAGGGTATCATCGAAAATGTGGTATTTCCGCTGCCAAAATCCCTCGCAATAAATATCGCCAGACATTGATTATTAATTAAAGATGAATAATCACCTGCTGATCATCGGTGGCGGCGCAGTCGGCCTGACCAGCGCTCGCGCTTTGTTACTCGCCGGCTATCGGGTCACGCTGATCGAACGCGGCACAACCGGCCGCGAGGCATCCTGGGCAGGTGGCGGCATCATGTCTCCGCTGTGCTCATGGGACTACAAAGAAGCGGTCACTCGTCTGACACAGCGCAGCATGGGTATGTTTGATCAGGCGATGAACGAACTTCATACCAGCACCGGGATCGATCCCGAATATCAACGTAGCGGCATGTTGCTCATCCCCCCTTTTCAGGATGCGTTGGCCACACAATGGTGTGCAGAACATCAGGTGGCGTTTCGACACGTCGCCTTAAATGACCAGTTGCCAGGTATGCAGGGCGAAGGCCTGTTGCTACCCGAGATCGGCCAGGTTCGTAATCCGCGTCTGCTGGCTGCACTGCGCCGCAGCGTGGAAAAGTTAGGGGGCAAGATACTCGAACAACACGAGGCGCTACGCTTTGATATTAAAGGCGGTCAAATCAGCGCACTGCACACATCCCAGGGAGTCTTGCAGGCGGATGCCTACCTCGTCGCATCGGGCGCGTGGAGCCGCACTTTATTGGGTGAGCATGCGCTGCAACTGGACGTCAAACCGATGCGCGGGCAGATATTGTTGTTCAAATTCGACAGCCCGCCGTTTAGCAACATCCTGCTTCAGGACAGCCTGTATATGATCCCCCGTCGTGACGGCCATGTATTAGTCGGCAGCACCTTAGAGGACGTCGGTTTCGACAAAGCCACCACTAGCACCGGCTACAACCACTTGTTGCAACGCGCCTATGCCTTGTTCCCCGCCTGGCGTAATCAAACCCCGGTTCAACATTGGGCAGGACTGCGCCCGGCCTCGCCAGACAACATCCCGACCATAGGACGGCATCCGCAACTGACCAACCTGTATGCCAACTGCGGCCACTTCCGCTACGGTGTCACCATGTCGTTAGCTTGCGCCGAACTATTGCTCAATGAAATCGAAAACAAGCCGCAACCCTTGCCGGTCGATGAATATCGCTGGCGCGAATAATGCCAAGTCAACTATAATTCGCCCCCTGATCGCCGAAGTAGCTCAGTTGGTAGAGCAATTCACTCGTAACGAATAGGTCGTAGGTTCGATTCCTATCTTCGGCACCAAATAAATCAATGTGTTAGATACTCACCCGGATTTTCGTCCACATTACGCTGCGAACACAGACCCCTCAAGCGAGCTTATCTGGCGACTTTCAGACGCATACTTGGCAGGCATACATCAGGCATCATCCATGCAAAATCACTCGCCGCCGATAGAGTCGCCTCAATGAAATCAACTGCAGTCACATCGAGCGCCATTCTCCAGGACGTCTTCGGTTACGCCCATTTTCGGGGCGAACAACAAGCCATCGTCGAACAAATCGCCAGCGGTGGTGATGCGCTGGTACTGATGCCGACAGGCGGCGGAAAATCGCTTTGTTATCAGATCCCTGCACTAATGCGACCGGGCGTCGGCATCGTCATCTCACCGTTGATTGCATTGATGCAGGATCAGGTCGATTCACTCCGACAGTTGGGCGTGAACGCCGCCTACCTCAACTCCAGTTTGACGACGGAAACCGCGCGCGAAGTACAGGGACAACTGCTACGCGGCGAACTGGATTTGCTCTACATCGCACCTGAACGTTTAATGAATGCCAACTTTTTAGGCTTACTCGAGCAGATACAATCAAAAACGGGGCTGGCGCTATTCGCCATCGATGAGGCGCATTGCGTCTCACAATGGGGGCATGACTTCCGGCCGGAATATCGCGAGCTGACCATATTGCGGGAACGCTTCCCCGCCGTGCCGCGCATCGCACTCACCGCCACGGCGGATGCACCAACCCGGCGTGAAATCGTGGAACGGTTATCGCTGGAACAGGCACGCCAGTTCGTCTCCAGCTTCGATCGCCCCAATATACGTTATCGCATCACCATTAAATCCAGTGTCATCAATCAACTGCAAGATTTTATCCGCAAGGAGCACCCGCAGGATGCTGGCATCGTGTATTGTCTATCACGTAAACGCGTGGATGAAACCGCCCAAAAGCTAAGGGAGCAAGGCTGGGACGCTCTGCCCTATCACGCGGGTTTGGATGCAGCCACCCGCGCCGCCAATCAAAGTCGCTTCTTGCGCGAAGAAGGCGTGATCATGGTCGCCACCGTCGCCTTTGGCATGGGCATCGACAAGCCCAACGTGCGCTTCGTTGCGCACATCGACTTACCCAAGAGTATGGAAGGTTACTATCAGGAAACGGGGCGCGGAGGCCGTGACGGACTACCCGCCGATGCCTGGATGGCGTATGGCTTGGGTGACGTGGTCTCGATGCGACAGATGCTCATGCAAGGCGAGGCGCCTGAAGAGCGTAAACGAGTGGAATTGCAAAAACTAGATGCATTGCTGGGCTTTTGTGAGTCGACCGAATGCCGTCATCAGACCATCCTGCGCTACTTCGGCGAAGCGCATCCGGGTAACTGTAATGAATGCGACAATTGCCTGACCCCGGTGCAGAGCTGGGACGCCTCACGCGAGGCGCAGATGGCCTTGTCCTGCGTGTATCGCACCGGACAACGCTTCGGTGTCGGGCATCTAGTCGATGTACTGCTGGGCAAACAAACCGAACGCACAACCAAATTCGGTCACCAGCAACTGTCCACCTTCGGCATCGGCTTGGAACACACGGCACAACAATGGAGCAGCATCTTCCGTCAACTGGTCGCGGGCGGATTTCTGGAGGCGGATATGGAAGCCTATGGCGGTTTGCGACTGACCGAATCGGCCAGACCCGTACTCAAAGGGGAACAGAAAGTATCCCTGCGCCGCGATGCTGAGCCGGTCAAACGGGCGCGCGAGACACGCGAAGGAAAATCGCGTGAGCCGTTTTCAGGTGCCAATGAGGACAGATTGTGGCTGGCGCTCAAGGCCAAACGCATGGTGCTAGCTCGTGAACAAGGTGTGCCGCCTTATGTCATTTTTCACGACAGCACCCTGCTGGAAATGCACGATCAACGCCCGTGCAGCCTGACCGAAATGGGTCGTATCAGCGGTGTCGGCCAGGGAAAGTTGACACGCTACGGTGATGACTTTTTAAAGGTCATCGAAGATATCGCCAACCGATAATGCTTTATTTCGGGTGCAATGCGTTGAGCTGTTTAGCAATCACATCGTGATTGAGCCACAACACCGGAGCTGACGGATTAGAGGTCTCATGGAACATCAAAGGACCGGTACCTTCGAGCACCAGCGAGCTCAAAATATCCGTCACCAGCGCTTTACGATCCAGATGCATCTGAGTGATTTCATCCGAGGTGCCTATCATTAAGTCCGCCAATTCTGCCGTGTTATCCATCGGCCAGGCGGCAAAATCACGGAATGGCAGCATCACGCCGTTGGCATTGTAATCGTCGATTTTCTGCAACAGAGCGTCAATAGAATAGTCCGCCTGCAACAAAGCGTGACAGGCGGCCCGCTGCTCATCGGCCCACGCGCCGCCGTTTTCCTTCTTCAGAGCGCGCAGCAGCGGGAACAGTGACAACTCGACACCGACAAAAATATCCGACGAGTTGGTACGAATTTCAGGGCAGTTGTACACCGTCGCCTTGATGCCATTCGCCCACGCAGCCTCGGCTATCGACTCCAGTCGCATCTTCGCCTTACCTTGGGTATAGCTGGTATAAGTCTGCCACTGGTACTGGTCGTCGATGAGGATCTCAGTGCCGTGATAACCGTAGGCGGTGTATCTCACCTGACCGCCGGTCTTTTCCAGACGCGCGCGGATCGCGGCACTGCCTTCGATCAGGTACTGGAATGAATTCGCGGTGACTTCGTCGAAATTCATCATGATCAATTTACCCAGATCGCTGTCCAGCAGCGCACGGGTAGACAGGAAACGCTCACCGCGCCCCTTGTAGACGCGATTAGCGATCGCCAGAAACACCTTCACCTTGGGGATACCGCCAGCCATAGTGTGCGCGAAGAAGGCATTGCTTCCGTCCGGTATCATGGAATCGAGTTGCGTCATCACCTGAGCGACCGTATCTTTGAAGCGTTTTACACCCGCCTCGCGGCATTTTTCGATCTGAGTCCAGTCCAGTTTGTCTTCCTGCCAACTCTTGAGCGTCAACACACCCAGCATATCGGTCGGCGTAGGCGTGCCTTGCGGCGCATCCAGATCAAAACCTGCCATCAACGGCAGATTGATAATGCGTCCGCCCAGATTAGCTTCCGCAACAGACAACTCCTCCTCAGTCAAAGCACGCAAGGCATTATTTTCGTCACGGCGACCGACGGTGATACCGACGATGGTCATTCCGGCGTTGCGCGCCTCATTGACTAAGCCATTTGCATAGCCCCGGCCGAAAAGCTCGCCGAAAAGCACGAACACATCGCCTTTGCGAAAAATATTACTCTGGGGAACTTCTCTTAAAGGAACAGGGGAAATCATAAATTTGAACTCCAACAAGACAAACAAATAACAAATAGCGGTTTCACATCCTAAGGTAAATGAAACCGCTTCAAAACGTTGATATTAACGTATAAGCGCGAGGCGGGCATCAGCCGTTATAGCAGCTTGGCATTATATTTCGATACGCGTCCCCATTTCAATCACACGATTGGTCGGGATCTTGAAGAAATCGGCCGCGTTCATGGCATTTTTGGACAAGGCCAAAAATAGTCTTTCGCGCCATTTCATCATGCCGGGTTTGGGACTTGAAACAATCATGGCTCGGGAAATAAAGAACGAGGTAGTCATCATATCGAAGGGTATCCCCCAGCCCGCACACAATTCCAACGCGGCTGGTAAGTCAGGCTGTTCCATGAAGCCATAGAAAATTCTCACTCGGAAAAAATTCTTGCCCATCTCATCCACCAGTAAACGGTTACCCTTGGTGACATACGGTTTATCTTCAACAATCACGGTCAACAATATATTCCGTTCATGCAAGACCTGATTGTGTTTCAGATTATGCAGCAGGGAAGAAGGTGCGCCCTCACCGATGCTGGTCAAAAAAACCGCTGTTCCATCCACCCGTGCAACACTGTCCGCGCTGTCCAGAATAACCTGTATCGGCACGGATTGACGTGAAATTTCATCAAACAACAATTTTCGTCCACGTTTCCAGGTCGTGAGCACCGTGAATGAGATCACCGCGATACCGAGCGGGAACCAGCCGCCTTGAGGAATTTTCATGGCATTTGCCGAAAAATACGCCAGATCAACGATGAAAAATGAACCAATCAACAGAAACACTAAAATCGGCGACCAGCGCCAGGCCACGATCACAAAGGCGATCAACAGCGTATCGATCATCATCGTACCGGTCACGGCGATTCCGTAAGCCGCAGCCAGATTGCTGGAACTCTGAAACGTCAATACCAGAAAGATCACCGACAAAAACAGCGTCCAATTGGTAAAGGGCACATAGATCTGCCCCTGCGCCTTATCGGAGGTCTGACGGATCTCCATACGCGGCAGAAAACCCATTTGCACCGACTGACTGGCGACCGAAAATGCCCCTGAAATCACCGCCTGCGAGGCAATCACTGTTGCAGCGGTAGCCAGTAACACCATAGGCATCAGCGCCCAGGCGGGGGTTAACAGATAAAACGGATTCTCGATCGCCTCTGGATTGTTGAGCAGCAGTGCGCCCTGGCCGAAATAATTGAGTACCAGCGCGGGCAATACGAAGTAAAACCAAGTCAAGCGGATCGGATATTTCCCGAAATGGCCCATGTCGGTATATAAGGCTTCTCCACCGGTAACCGCCAAGACGACCGATCCCAAGGCCAAAAAGGACACCCAGGGATCAAGCGCCAAAAACCGGTAGGCGTAGAGCGGATTAAGCGCCCACAATACCTGAGGACTGTTGATAATAGACAGAATGCCAAATCCGGCCAGGCATAAAAACCAAAAAATCATGATGGGGCCGAACGCCAGGCCGACCACACCGGTGCCGCGTTTCTGGATGAAAAACAAGCCGGTCAATACGAGGATGGTGATGGGCTGAATGAGGCTTTTAAATTGCGGCGAGATCACATCCAGGCCTTCAACGGCCGAGAGCACAGAAATCGCCGGGGTAATCATGCTATCGCCAAAAAATAACGCAGCGGCAAAAATACCCAGCACAGTGATAAACCACTTAGTTCTGGGACGCTTTGCGGTCAATTCACTGACCAGCGCCAGCAGGGCCAGCGAGCCGCCTTCCCCGCGATTGTCAGCCTGCATGATGACGATCACGTATTTGAGTGAGACCAGTAACATGATGGTCCAGAACATCACCGACAAAACACCCAGAATATTGGCTTCAACCACGGGCAGAGGATGATGGCCGGCGAAGGTTTCCTTGAGTGCGTATAACGGACTGGTGCCGATGTCGCCGTAAACCACACCGATTGCGCCCAGCACCAGCGTGGAAAGCTTTTGTTTAGATTGTCCTGCACTCATTCGACATCCTTCATTTTTCTTCACTGCGAATGAATGGGGCGTGACTGTACGCCTGATTGACATCAGAAACAACCCAAACACTCCGCTACAAACAGGTTTATTTTTCCCAGAAAACCGGCTGCTTATTAAAGTGCCGCATAGACCTGTATAACATTTTGATTATTAAAGATAAATTATTATCATTCCAACTTTTTGCCAGGAGAATTGCCTCCCAATGTGCCGCCAGTTCAGATTTCTTTGCCATTTCATCCAGCAAACCATGCGCCACTGTCACATCGTTGGTCCGCCCCAGCAACTCTTGCACCTCCCCTAGGGCGACCAGAAAGTCCTGCGCCTTGTGTTTACCATATAAACCGGCAAAGAAATCCGCGCTGTAGCGCAACTTCTTGGCCAATATTCGCATCTTGTGCAGGCGCGCTGCATCCTCTGCATCGGGGTGCAGACCGGCCTGTGCGTAACGTTTGGCCAGTTTATGCAAATGTCGCGTGGCAAAATCATGGGTACGCGGCGCTCCCTTCTCTGCACGCTGCCAATAATCCCCGTTCATCCAGATGGCAAAGCGCAACAGCAATTGCTGCAACGAGCCCGCTCTACCTCGCAGTGACTCATAACAACTCTGCCGCTGTCGCTCACTGGTCTCCAGCAACGCCTCCAAACCGGCATGACCGGACATATGCGCGCAGATCGGTCTGGCAATGCCCGCAATAAAAACATCCCACTCACGTATCCGCCCCAACGCAACCGCAAGAGTCGAGACCTCCTGACTTAACGCGCTCAGCACTTCATCCGCACAGAGTTTTTCAACCATGCGCAACACCACCCTCAATCGTCGCAGCGCGACCCGCATCTGATGCAAGTATTCGGCGTCTTCACGGGTCATAGCACCGCGCAGGTTACTTTGCAAATGCAGCAGACAAGACCAGATCATGGCCTGTAGGACATCAGACAACTTATCACGACGTTTGAGTTCAGGCACGACCCCTTTGACCGGTTTTTCAGGCTCTCCCGACAGCAGTCGAAAACCCTGCTCGGCCTTACTCACCACTTCCAATTCAACAGGAACAATCTTCAACAGGGCCAGCGCTAGGTGGAACAACTGAACGGCATCACCGGATTTCAATTCCAGCTCGACTTCACAGATCGCACTGCTGTGCCCAGATGTTTTCACCACACCATGATCCATACAGACTTCGATTTCTGCGCCCTGCCAGCTCAACAGGCGACTGGTGCGGTAAAAATCAGTGCTAAAAACTGGATTCAAATGCTCACGTACAGTTGAAGGCAGGTACGCATCGCAGACTTCGGCATCGAACAAGGATAAATCCAGTTTCGCAGCCGATACCGGCATTTCCCATTCATTGCGCTGATGCAGACCGGCCTTAACTGAACCGCCTCCTTTTAAGGTTTGCAGCCACTGTCCGCCCTTGTTGCGCAACCTCAGTGCCATTTCACTGCGATGCAGATCAAGCTGCGGTGTATCGTAATATATGTTGTGAAGGTGTAGTGTGACGGGGGGTGCGAGTTGGTGCGTCTTAAACAACGGGTTCCGGCGCAACCGGGCTAAATCAGCGGGAGAGATGCGTAATTTCAATTCAGTTTCTATGGCCATATTTACCTCTAATGAAACTTCAAAAAACGGCTAAACCTCCCGCCCTTAAATACTCAATTTTTCAGATCGATTATCCGCCCAAAACCATCTCATACCAGTAAAATATTACAGCAAGATGATAATATTCGCCCCCAACAAAAATATTCCCTAAGCAACTCAACAGGGTTATACATTAGGATAGAATACCTACACTTACGGGGGATAGATTAATGGCAAATGCAGCGGTTTATGTAAAAACACCTAAAGGTATCGAAGAGATGAGCAGTCGTTGCCACGGCCTGTCGCAGCGCGCAAGGCGTGTACTGATCATGCTGGATGGTAAACGCGGCGATGCAGAAATTGCCGCCATGTTTCCGGGTGAAGAAGGAGAATCTGCATTAGCTACATTACTTAGTGAAGGATTTATAACGCCCCTGAACGCAACGGGCACAACGCCGGATACAGGTAAATCAGCCGAACGTGCAGCACCACCTGCCAATGACGCAGAGCGCTTTGAAATGGCCAAAAATTTCATGCGCAACACCCTCGATAAATATTTGGGCGGCATGGGAACTGGACTGATGAATCAGATCGGAAAATGCACCACACCGGAAGAGTTGCGCGCCCATTACAAGACTTGGCAGGAATCTATGCTGATGACCCGAGAAGGAAAAGCGCAGATCAAAGATCTGGAAAGCAGGTTGGCAGCACTATTATCGTGATGATGGCGGGCTACGACGATGGCTACGCAACGGGTCCAGCAAAGATGACAGGCCGTTGTGATCCAATTCCTGCATCAAGGCGAGCAGTTGACCGATTTCCCCATGAGGGAAGCCCACCTTAGCGTACCAGTTGAGATAGTGACCGGGCAGGTCAGCGATGACCCGCCCTTTGTATTTACCGTAAGGCATAACGCGCGTGAGCAACAGTTCAAGATGCGCGGTTTTCATCAAAACATCTTGATTGCTTGCGCGCATCAAAACTTACTCCATGTACATCCCGCCGTTCACATGCAAGGTGACGCCGGTGATATAGGCAGCTCCTGGACCCGCCAAAAACGCAACAGCGGCGGCAATGTCTGCGGGTTGACCCAGACGTTTCAAAGGCACATGCGCCACCAGCTTGGCGCGCTGCTCGTCACCCAGACCTTGCGTCATGTCGGTATCAATAAAACCGGGCGCGACGCAATTCACGGTGATATTGCGACTACCAATTTCCTGCGCCAGCGACTTGGTAAAACCGATCATACCGGCCTTGGAAGCCGCGTAGTTAGCCTGACCCGGGTTCCCCATGCTGCCGACCACCGACGAGATGCTGATGATGCGACCCGCACGCGCCTTCATCATCGCGCGCAATACGGCACGGGACAGGCGGAATACAGATTTCAAATTGGTCGCAATCACATCATCCCACTCTTCATCGGTCATGCGGGCCAGCAGATTGTCGCGGGTGATACCGGCGTTATTCACCAGGATCGCGATTTCGCCGTATTGCGCGCGCAACTCACCCAATACCAGCTCAGTCTGCGCCACATCGTTGACGTTCAGCGCATAACCCTGCCCTTTGATATTTGCCGCAGCCAGATACTCGCTGATCGCGGCCGCGCCTTTATCACTGGTCGCAGTACCGATCACGGTCGCGCCCAGACGCCCCAACTCCAGCGCAATTGCCTGTCCTATACCGCGAGATGCACCGGTGACCAGTGCGATTTGTCCTTGTAGTGTCATTTTCTGTTCCTTATGCTAGCGGGCATGGAAAACCATCCCTGATTATTCAACTTACCATGCCCGCCTCCCTCTCCCACGCCCTCTCCCGCATGCGGGCGAGGGGGACAAGGAATTGCTTCGCAATTATTAGTTTAACGTTGCCAAAGCCAGTGTCAGCGCTGCACCGTCATTAATCGTTGAGGCTTGTTGATTGGTGTCGATACGTTTGTTTAAACCCGCCAGAACTTTGCCCGGTGCACATTCCGCATTGTGGGTGATGCCCTGTTTACCGAATTCCAGCACCGTTTCCACCCAGCGTACCGGAGAGTAAAGCTGACGCACCAGCGCGTCCCGGATTAAGCCGGCATCGCTGTAGGCGGCCACATCGGCGTTTTGCAACACAGGAATCAACGGCGATTGAATCGCAACGCCTTCCAGATAGCTGCGCAACTGTTCTGCCGCCCCTGTGAGCAAACTGCAATGCGAGGGCACGCTCATCGGCAGCATCTGTGCGCGCCTGGCACCACGCGCCTTCGCAAGTGCCATACCGCGTTCAACCGCACTGCGATTTCCTGCAATCACCACCTGACCCGGCGAATTGAAATTGACCGGCTCCAGCACTTCACCCTCGGCACCCGCCAGGCAGACCTCACGGATCGCCTCATCGTCCAGCCCCAGGATCGCCGCGATACCGCCCACGCCTTCCGGCACGGCCTGCTGCATGCACTGCGCACGGTAACGTACCAATGGCAGCGCATCGGCAAAACTCAAAGCCCCGGCTGCCACCAGCGCGGTGTACTCACCCAGGCTATGCCCAGCCATCATGGCCGGTGCTGCACCGTTTTGCGATTGCCATGCGCGATAAACCGCCACACCGGCGGTCAGCATCAAAGGCTGCGTATTGATGGTCGAGTTAAGATCAGCGTCCGTGCCATCGATGGCCAATTGCCACAGATCCTGCTTCAATACATCGGAAGCTTCATTGAAGGTGTCCTGCACAGCCTGAAAATCAGCATAACAAGTCATCATGCCGCGCGATTGAGAACCTTGTCCGGGAAATACAAAAGCAAATTTAGTCATATTAGAATCAGTCGTAAGTTGATAGACGTAAGACGCAAGTGGGAAGTGGGAAGTTGTCTTGAACTAACAACTGACGACTTCCAACTATCTTTTTACCATTTAAGCAGCACCGCACCCCAAGTAAATCCGCCGCCGATCGCTTCGAGCAAAACGGTTTGCCCCGCTTTAATGCGACCATCGCGGACCGCTGCATCCAGCGCCAGCGGAATCGAAGCCGAGGACGTATTGCCGTGATTCTCAACGGTCACCACCACTTTATCCATACTCATGCCCAGCTTCTTCGCAGTTGCTTCGATGATGCGTATATTAGCCTGATGCGGCACCAGCCAGTCGATATCGGTGTCCTTCAGTCCGCTCATCTTCAACACTTCATCGACCACGCGATGCAGCACCGTAACGGCAAACTTAAACACCGCCTGACCTTCCATACGGATAAACGGATCGCCCTGCACTACGCCGTCGCGCACGCTGCCATCCACACGCAACAAAGCATGATGTTGGCCATCGGAATGCAATTTACCTGCAAGGATGCCGGGTTCTTCGCTTGCCCGGAGCACCACCGCGCCCGCACCGTCGCCGAACAAGACGCAAGTCGTCCGATCTTTCCAGTCCAGCATGCGGGTCATGATTTCAGCCCCGACCACCAGAGCCGTTTTGGCCTGCCCTCCGCGTATGTATAAATCAGCCGTATTCAGTGCATAAACGAAACCTCCGCACACCGCCTGCATGTCGAAAGCCGCCCCTCCGCTCTTGATGCCCAGCTTATCCTGCAAAATACACGCAGTACTGGGGAACATCTTGTCCGGACAGGTGGTCGCGACGATGATCAGATCGATTTCGTCAGGACTGATCCCGGCCGCCTCGATTGCGCGTCGACTGGCGTGCAAAGCGAGGTCACTGGTGACTTCATCATCGGCTGCGATGTGACGCTGATGGATACCGCTACGCGAGACGATCCAGTCATTGCTGGTATCGACGAATTTTTCCAGATCGAAATTGGTCAGCGCTTTGGCAGGCAGATAACTGCCGGTACCGATAATTTTTGAATACATCAGGAAACCCCTTGCTCTGTATTTTGACGCTCAAGATGCCATTTTTCGATATGCGTGCTGATATGTTGCAACATATCAGCACGCACTTCCTCAGCAGCTTTCTCAATGGCGCATCCAAAGGCAAAAACGTCAGCCGAACCGTGGCTCTTCACCACGATGCCCTTCAAACCAAGAAAACTCGCGCCATTGTAGCGACGATGGTCTAGCCTGTGCTTGAAAGCTTTCAGCACCGGCAGGGAAATCAACGCCGCCAGTTTGGTATATAAATTCTGACCGAATCCTTCTTTTAAGAATCCGCCCATCATCTTAGCTACGCCCTCTGCCGTTTTCAGCGCGACATTGCCGACGAAACCATCGCACACCACCAAATCGGTGACGCCGTTGAAAATATCGTTACCCTCTACGTTGCCGTAAAAATTAAGGTCGCTCGCGCGCAGCAATACCGCCGTCTGTTTGACGACTTCATTACCCTTGATATCTTCAGAACCGATATTGAGCAAACCGACGGTGGGGTTATCCTTATGCTCCAGCGCGCTGACCAGTGTCGCACCCATCATGGCGAATTGCAGCAAATGTTCGGCGGTGCAATCGGTGTTAGCACCAAGATCCAGCATGCAGACCTGACCTTTTTTAGTCGGCAGATAGGAGGCGATCGCCGGCCTGTCGATGCCCGGTATTGTTTTGAGCACATAACGCGCCGTTGCCATTAAAGCGCCGGTATTACCCGCACTGATACAGGCCGACGCCTCACCGCTCTTGACCAGATTGATAGAGACGCGCATGGAAGAGTCTTTTTTTCCACGCAGCGCGGATTGAGGCTGCTCGTCCATGCCGACCACTTCCGATGCAGGTTGCAGACGCAGGCGTGCACCGAAATGACTGTCGGCAACGCCCAGTAATTTCAGCTCGAGTTTAATCGTATCGGTATTGCCCACCAGAATGATGGAGTCGCGGGGGTGCTGCTTAAGATACTCAACAGCGGCAGGTAGGGTGACCGAAGTACCGTGGTCGCCTCCCATTGCATCGATAGCTAATGTGACATCCACTCAGTAATCCTTGGCAAGTGAAACTCAAAATTCAGACGTGTGAAAAAAAGTCCATATACAACACAATGAACACACTTAACACGTAACGAACTAAATACGGGTATGACAGAAATGAAAACGCAGCCGACGAATCGGCTGCATTGGGCAAAGACTTAGTCAGCCTTGGTCTTTACGACCTTCTTGCCACGGTAAAAACCAGTTGGGCTGATATGATGACGCAAGTGATTTTCGCCAGTCGTTGGCTCAATCGCCAATGCCGGTGCTGTTAGAAAATCATGAGCGCGATGCATACCGCGTTTGGATGGGGACTTTTTATTCTGCTGAACTGCCATGCTATTACTCCTTGGATAAATCTAATTAATTACGTTTCAAATTCTCTAAAATTGCAAAAGGATTTCGTTTTTCCTTCTGCTTATCTTCACTCTCTGATGCCAGACAATCACCCTCTTCATGCTTGGGGGCGATCGGCAGACTTAACAGAATTTCATCTTCCAGCAGCGCCAGCACATCCAGATTTGCATCCGCCAAAATACCATCAAAATCTTCTTCGTCATCCAACTGACCGGCCGCCTGACCATCCAATTCATCAAGACTCGTTTGATCGCACAATAACAAACGTGCATCAAGTGCTATCGGATACTCAAAACTGCCCAGACAACGCTGACAACGCAACTGACAACACCCCTTCATACTCACATCCAGCACAGGGCGACCCAGATTATCTGTACCGCCTTGCAAGGTGTAATGTAAAACACCCGACGAGTTATCCAACTGATCCAGCAAACGTGGCAACTCCGCAAAGGACACTTGCGCGTCTAATTGCAGGCCGTTTCCGGCAAATTCAAGGCTATCAATAAAAGGGCGTGCGTACATGAGCCGCGCATGATATATTTTTCGGCGCTGTCTGTCAAAAATCCTGCTAAAAAATACTTCATAAATCTTTATGATTCATCGACTAGCGCCGATTAACAGCATGTTTTTCCATTTAACAGCAAGCCGGCAGCGCTATTCTGCATCAATTTTTAAAATTTATTCTAAGGAATCGCATTGAATTCTCAGTTGCTTGTTTTAGCTTCCACCTCACCTTATCGCAGCGAATTGCTAAAACGCTTGCAACTGCCCTTCATCACCGCTGCGCCCGACATCGATGAAACACCACGTCCTCTCGAAACAGCGCGTGACACGTCGATGCGACTGGCGCGGGAAAAGGCGCGCGCAGTCTCATCTGACTATCCCAACGCACTCATTATCGGCTCAGATCAGGTTGCCCTGCTCGATGGCAATCAACTCGGCAAACCCGGTAGTCACGATAACGCAGTCAAGCAGTTACGCGCCATGCGAGGCAAGACCACCTGCTTTTATACCGCACTAACGCTGTTTAACAGCCGCACGGGTCACATGCAAACCGATGTGGCGGAAAATTTCGTTACGCTGCGCGATTTAAGCGACGAGGAGATCGAAGGCTATTTACGCCGCGAACAACCTTACAACTGCGCCGGCAGCGCCAAATCTGAAGGCTTAGGAATTGCACTGATGAGTAAAATGACTGGTGATGATCCCAACGCATTGATAGGACTACCCATTATGCTACTTACCGAAATGCTGCGCCGCGAAAATGTCAAATTATTCTAATATATAACCGACCATGACTATTAAACCCGGCAATCTGTATCTCATTCCCTGCACGCTGGGCGACACCCCGGCCGAACAGGTCCTCCCGCAACATGTCATCAACCTTGCTAGATCCTTGCAACACTATGTGGTTGAGCAAGCCAAGACGGCACGACAGTTTTTGTCTGCGCTCAAACACGAACACCCCATACAATCTTTGCACTTTGCCACACTCAACGAACACACCGGGGCAAATGAACTCACTACCCTGCTAGCGCCTTTACTGGAAGGCCATGATGTCGGCATCATTTCGGAGGCCGGCTGCCCGGGTATCGCAGATCCCGGTGCAGAACTGGTCAATTTGGCACACCAAAAAGGAATACGAGTCATCCCGCTAGTCGGCCCGTCTTCCATCTTGCTTGCGCTGATGGCGTCCGGTATGAACGGACAGTGCTTCGCTTTTCACGGCTATCTCCCTATTGCCGATGCAGACAGAAATAAAACCATCACCGCACTAGAAACTGAATCAGCCAGTAGACGACAGACGCAGATGTTCATTGAAACACCTTACCGCAATGATAAATTGTTCACCGCCTTACTCACTCAATGCAAACCTCAGACCCTGTTGTGCGTCGCAACCGACATCAGCTTAGGCACCGAGCAAATACACACTCACTCCATCGCTCAATGGAAAGCACGCGCAAAACCGGAACTTAACAAGCGACCCAGCCTGTTTTTACTGCTCGCAAAACGATAAAACGCCATTTATGTACATTTTAGTTGCTCTACAATACACTTTCTGGTATTAAAGCGGACTTATTTTTTTCACGTTGGAGAAATGCAATGTCGGTACTCTCACTAAAACCCGTCGCCCCTTATCAAGTAAAGGAAGGCGAAGAGTATATGAACCCTCAGCAGCGCAGTCATTTCCGCCGCGTTTTGAATGATATCAAGGCCGGCCTAGGTGAAGATATTGATCGCGCAGTGCACACCATGCAAGATGAAGCCACCGTTTTTGCTGACCCGAACGATCGCGCTACCCAAGAATCAGACATTAGTCTGGAACTGCGCAACCGCGATCGCGAACGTAAACTCATCAAGAAAATTGATGAGATGGTAGGGAAAATTGATTCCGGCGACTACGGTTATTGCGACAATTGCGGCATCGAAATCGGCTTGGGCCGTCTGGAAGCCCGCCCGACTGCAACACAATGTATAGACTGCAAATCACTGGATGAAATCCGTGAAAAACAAATGGCAAAGTGACCATTTGCCATTTGTTTCTGCAGGGATGATGCACAGCGTGCATCAACTCGCAAAAGCGCCAGACATTTCTTTCGGCGTAGTCAAAAGCAAATGGTGAAGTAATCTAGCATAAAACATGCTGTTGGCAGAATCGCGTCACATCACGTTTTGAGTCTGTTTTGAGTGGCATTTATTGATACCCCCGACATCAGGCACCTTAACGCAGGTCACCATTCAAACTGCGCAATATCTTCAAGCGCGCCCCCGCAACCATTTGCTCACGCGTATCCATCTCACGAACTACGCTAAACCTTGTCAGCGTTTGGCGTGAGCCGGACGAAACACGCGACATTGTTCGGGATCGGATTCCAGATACGCGCCTTCGATCAGATCAATGCAATACGGAATGGCCGGGAACACCGCACTCAGGCAATCATCGATCGCTGAAGGTTTACCGGGAAGATTGACGATCAGGCTGTGACCTCTAATGCCGGCGGTCTGCCGGGACAATATCGCGGTGGGCACAAATTTCAGTGATGCGGTGCGCATCAACTCGCCAAAACCCGGCATCATCTTGCTGCACACGGCTTCGGTCGCCTCAGGCGTCACATCGCGCAGCGCAGGTCCTGTGCCACCAGTAGTCACGATCAGACTACAGCCTTCTACATCGCTGAGTTCACAGAGTGCTACTTCAATTTCCAGTTGTTCATCGGGAATCACTCGCGCTACCGCCTGCCACGGACTGCTTAGCACGCGCGTAAACCATTCATGTATGGCCGGTCCGCCCTTGTCTTCGTACTCCCCGCGACTGGCTCTGTCCGAGATAGTCAATATACCGATACGCGCGATCATCACCACTCCCCTCCAATTTCATGTTGATAAGACATCCCGTCCAGCAACTGCACCGTCACATAAGTATCCGCCATCAAGCCGTGACTCTCTGCAGGCACGATCATCAAGCCTTCGGCATGCGCCATGGAAGCCAGTATCCCGCTGCCCTGCGCACCGGTGGAAATCGCCGCATAGCCACCCTCCTCTTTGTGCAGCGTCACGCGGATAAACTCAGTGCGCCCGGGTTGATGCTTGACGTCGCGAGCCAGTCTGGCCTCGACAGTGCGACGGTATAACTTGGTCTTACCCGTCATGCGGCGCAGCGCGGGGGCGACAAACTGCTCGAAACACACCATGCTGGAGACCGGATTACCCGGCAGACCGAAAACGAAAGAGCAAAGTTCAAATTCGCATTGCGATCGTTTGCCTCCTCGCCCGCTTGCAGGAGAGGATTGAGGTGAAGGAACGGGCATGAAATTTTCTTTATCATGCCCGCTTGCCACACCGAATGCCATCGGGTGCCCGGGTTTCATCGCCACCCGCCAGAATTTCATCTCCACGCCCAGCGCCTCTAGTGTCGGACGCACATAGTCGTGTACACCAACCGACGTGCCGCCAGAGACTAACAGCACATCGTATTGCAAGCCCTGTTGCAGGTAGCGGCGCAATTCATCCGGATCATCGCGCGCAATCCCTAACATGACGGGCGCGATTCCAAGCGACAGCACCTGAGCCATCAAGGCATGGCTATTGGCATCGGGAATCTTATTGGCGTCAAAAGGATCATTCAAGCCTTCCAGCTCGTCGCCGGTGGACAAGATTGCCACACTAGGCTGACGATACACCGTAACGTTGCTGCATTTGACCATCGCCAGCATACCAATCACGCCGGGCGTAATCTCCGTGCCTGCCGTCAGCACAACAGCACCATTGCGCATGCTCTCGGCCCGCTGCCGGATGTCGTTACCGGGTTTTACCGCACACAGGATTTTCGTCTGATTATCGGCAAGCGCTTCGGTATCTTCGACCCGGATCACGGCGTCCGCACCCTGCGGCACCGGGGCACCGGTCATGATGCGCGCGCACTGGCCAGTCGCCAAGGTCTTGGTCGGCATCTCGCCCGCCCGGATATCTTCGACAATTTCCAACGTAGCCGCGCCGTGCGCCAGATCAGAACTTCTCAGCGCGAAACCGTCCATCGCCGAAACATCGTAAGGTGGCTGATCACGGTTAGCCAGAATATCCGCCGCCAGCACGCGTCCCAGACAGCGCTCGATTCCGACCGTTTCAATTCCCAGCGTCTTGACGGCTTGCAATATGCACGCCTGCGCGTCCGTTACGGTTAAATATTTCATTGTTACACTCCATTTTTTGCTATTTGCAATCTTGGGTTGGATAGAAAAGCTTTCCGAGACAAACTCGGCTACATGCCCAGGTTGGAATCAGCGTTGTGCATTTTCATATAAAATTCAATAAGTTGGGATTGAGCTGATGTATCTATGCCCGCTCAAACTTGAAACTCGCGTAGCGTTTCGTTTACCCTTTCCCCCGCATGCGCGGGAAAATTGAAAAGAGGGCAACGGGCATGGCGCTCTTCATTGTCAGGGGTGGCACTATTGCCATGCCCGTTAGACTGACAAGAGACAGTCTGTTGTCGGCAACCAGCGACAGCAATCGAGACATACACGAATATTATGATCTCTGATTTCCGAGCAAATTGAAGTCATCAGCGATCTGATTTAGGCTGCTAATTTTTGCAAAGGGAACTGCACATCAACTTTGTCCCAAGGCACAAATACTTTACCAGTTTCATCTTTTTCAACAATACCTAACTCTAGTAGCCGGGTTACGTCCGTATGTACGTTGCTGTAATTTCGAGCAAGAAGTTTTGCCAACGCGTAGATGCTCTGCGCACCGCTTGATTTTAATGCCTCAATTAACAGCCAGCGTTTTGGTGTAAGGGTGGACAAAAGCGCAATGGCATTTTCAAAACCAATCCCTGCATAAGCCTTAACGCGTTTACCCGCTTCAGCATCACGCCACACTTTGGCAAATTGAGCCAAATCATCTTCTAAAGAAGAAACTTCAACATTAAGTGTTTTTTTATTCATGACAAGCTCCTTACATCATTCAAAAAGTCTGCAATCAATTGATCTATGCTGACAAATGAATATTTAATTTCACTGCCGTCGATATGTTTATGATCGCCCTTACCTTTTTCATTGTCGTAACCTACCCGGCGTTTTCCTGCCACGATATATACAAGACGATATTTCAATCCGTGAGGTCGCTCTGCATCGGTAGACGGCAACTGCCAGATGACCATCTCGATTATTCCATCAGCGTGTGTTCTCTTTTTGCTAAATATGCAATGGGCTTTCATGCTTGCATTGTATCAGGACAATACATTGCAATGAAGGCAATATAGGAATGAGCCCAAATACGAAAGCACGTAGCAATCATGCTTTTACCCGGTAGCCGACGGAAATCACCATGTCCATGTTGTAATGTGTCAGCGTGCGCTACACTTGGCGCTCACCCTCGTTGCGAACTGTTAAGAAATCCTGAACAGTTGCCTTTAATAAAAAATTATTTCGCCCGCCATAACTCATCCTCCATCCTTTCCCCAATGATTTCAACATTTCGGTGTGTATTTTCCTCGAAAGTCCAATAGGTTGGAATTGAGCTGGTGTGGCTATGCCTGCTTTAGACGGACAAGAGACATTCTGTTGTCCGCAACCAGAGGCAGCAACCGAGACACAGCGGCTCTTCAGGGTGAGCCAACTGAACGACTGCTGTGCTGCTGACAACAGACCGTCAAACCAAGGAAAACTTTCGAGCGTAAATGCCTGTTGATAACCCTAAGCCGCCGTTCGCTGAATGTACAAAAACAACACAACCTACCCCATTAGAAGACGTAAAACAGATGGAAGCTTGTTCAATGTGGCGATTATTGCACTGTAAATTTAATTATATCAACCTCATCTTTTCCAATGCATTTCAACATGAACCAGGTGGTACTGACCGTAATATCCTGTTTACTTAATTCAGAATATATTAAAATCACGATGGCAAACGGCCATCGAATACCAATGTTGCATCCAACGCTCGATCATATGATTCAGAAATCATACCATCAAGTTTTTCCACCACTTGTCCGTGACGTGAGTCCGCATTGACCCCAAAAATATCAAGCTGATCCAGCAAATACACTGCAAATACAGTGCATAAGCCAGTGGTCAAGCCGACTGTAATTGCCGATACATAGGGCACTAACGTTCCTAATGCTTTAAGTGAAGACTCAAAGCTTGCCTCCAGCAATATACCCCCACTTGTGACTAAACCAACCGCTAATAGTTTGGATGCAGCATCAGCTGCTTGCGCTAACGACATTCCTTCTGGCGGGAATGCCAGCATTTGCAATGCATGATAAAGCGACATAAAGCCTTCACGCGCTATACGAACAACGCGAGCTGACATTGTGGCAAATGTATTGATCATCACAGTAACGATATTTGACAGAAAACCACTGATAAAACCATCACGAAAAGCGAAGACCGCATCCTTCCATTTACTCTGGATACGTTCTGCTACTCGCATCAGGCGTTCCTTCAAAGCGGCCAAGAAAGTGTCATCCACAGACCCCTTGAATCCATTCTGCCAAGCTTCCCTTACCTCGAAAAAAGCCGCTCGAACAAACTCTTCCATCAGCATACCAATAGCCTGCTGAAGTGCCATTTTTCCGCCTTCTTTTAAGCCTGTAATCGCAGTATTTTTTATAAATTTACTGCTTTTGTAATATTTTCTATTGATTGAAGAATCAATCTCAGCTTGAGCAGTTTTTTCTAAATTTAAAAGCGCATCATTGTCAAGCTCCTGCAATTGTTTAAGTTTCTTGAGATGAACTTCTTGACTGGCATCAATCTTGCCGCTTTCCTGCATATTCTCAAGAGCCCTTATCTTTTCTAGCCTTGCAGGCTCTTCACGCTTCCAGCGCGCAATTGCATCAACCGCAGAATCATCAATCTTAGATTGATTGATATGCCCGAGCATAGGATTAAGATTATGAGGGAGATTAGCTAAGTCTGGGCCGTCTATTTCAGCCAAAATACGTGCTGGATCATTCTGAACTTTCTCGCATGGTATACTGTGATCAATATGAACAATGTCACTAGAATCAAAATTTCCTGAGCCACACTGATTCAATAAGTTTCCTTCCTCCAGTTTCTCCTTGGCTACGCTCTTGGCATCGGTGTAACGCTTATCTCCATCACGATAAATAAACTTTGGATCAGGCACTCTCACCGGTTTAGCGACTATCGGGCCATTTTTTCCGTTATCTTCATAGGCTTTGTAAGCTTTCTTATCTTTCAGATATTTAGCGTATGATTTTTTATCATCATTGAATTTTTGTATCTCACTTACACATTTTTCTTTTTCATTTGATGTTGCATATACACCAGATCGGACATTATGGATAGTGTCAACATTACCCCCATTCTTATCTTCAAATAACACCTTTGCCAGTCCGAATGGTCGAATCACTGCTTGAAGACATTCCTTTTGGCACGCTTCAATCAGGGCAGATATTTTTTCTTCATCAAGCTTGCCGTGAATCTCTGCAAGAAGGATTTCAGCCTCTGTTGAAATTAGTGTGCTTTTTTCTTTGAAAGTTAAGGCAAGAGATGAATGAATAATGGTCGTTTCCACACATACTCTAGCCTCAACATGCTCGAAAGACTTATTCGGGATGGTCTGTCCGTCCAAAATAGCTTTCCTTTTTTTAAAGCGGTCAACGGAATTATTCATGCTATGGCTCCTTTTTCAAGCGCTACGATTTTGTATTTTTCCCACTTTGTCAAAAATTCTTGTTCGCTTGTGTTGGTATCTCCATCTGCTTCGCTAATAACCTCCAAAAGTCCGTCAATACATGGCCAAATATTGCGATCTAGTTTTTTGACGTACACAGTGGCATCTTCAAAAAGTGGAGGGTTCTCTACAATTTTATTAAGAAGATCGCGTATATTTTGTGGCAAGACAAACTTCGACACCCCGATCACATATTCCTCAACACAAGCCCTTTCTTCGCTTGAGACAGATCCGTCACATGCCGCCATAGATAATCCAATAGCCGCAAGACTAATAATGAATTCATTTTGTCGTGCCTGAGCAGAGTAGGCTTCAGCAGCATGCACCATCATCTTGCTCAGTTCTTCGATCTTTACGGCAGATTCGGCCTTGCCCTTTGCAATTCCCAGGTTATGTGCGTTGCCTTGGATTTTTTTTGTTTGTACGTTCGAAATTGCCACGCTAGCACTGGCGCCGACAGCTGCAGTGGCAACAGCGATACCGCCAGCACCAGCCAAAGAACTTGCCAACGTCGCAGCTCCTAACAACGATCCACCGCCCGTAAATGGCGCAGCCGCAACCGCAGCGACACCAATGACTGCGCCAGCAACAGCAGCCCCAGGATTTTCCTTCGCTACAGTTGCCGCAGCAGTTGCAGCATCAGAAACAGTAGAGGCACTTTTTGATGCTGCTGATATTGTTCTCGCACCAACAACCTCCAGCTCAGTTTTAGTAAGCGCCAGCACCCCAAAACCGCCAACCACAAAAGTGCCAACAACCGCTTCCTTACTGGGGGCATGTTTGTCCCATGCCTCGGTAACCGAATCAGTCGCAGCGGAAGCCGCTGACGCAATCTCATCCCTAGTAGGAGCATGTTCATTCCATGCATCGGCTACCGAATCAGTCGCAGCGGAAGCCGCTGATGCTACTTTTTTCCCTGCGCTTGAAGCGGCAACCAAATTTGCGGCACTGTTTACAGCCTCTTGTACGCCGTCGCCAATAATGCTTAGCTTTTTCAAAAAACTCATCACAACTCCTCAATTAATTCCTGCATTAGTATGCTTAAAACTCTCATCAAACCCAAAATCTTTCTGTCCTGAACATAACGTCATGTCTATATTGTTTCACCAAAGTCACTCACCGGACAGTAATCAAAGCATATTGACACACTGACGCGCTACATTATTGTCAAACTGCTCGTTCTGCGTCCCGCTTTACTTTTTCGATGTATTTGGCCAGGCTGACAGTGGAAAAAACGCCAACCACGAAAACGATGGCAAATGCAGCAAGGGTTTCGAGTGGTGAATTAGTGGAAATCATGATTGAATCCTTTATAATAAAGTGAAAATAATGCCCAGCAGAGACTCATGCAACACAAAATATGTCTTCTGTGATTTTTATGAAGAAAATTTATGACCACATTTATTACAAAATACTGCATCTCCATCATTAGGAGCTAGGCAATTTTGGCATTGCGGTAACTTTTTCATCATTGCTGTCTGTCGCATGTAAGCTAACTGAATAGTACATGGTACTGTTACACGGTAGGCTGGGGCCGCCAAATCAAAGGCAGACCAAATTGCTGTAATTGCCCATCCAATTGGTCCGGCAAAAGCACCAACGGTTCGAGTAATTGCCGCATTAGTTCCTAAAATTAGTCCTCTTCCAATTACAGCCTTTGCTACTGCGTTGGCAGCAATAACAGCCAGCTTATATGCCATAAAACCATTCGTACGAATAACTGCTTGCATAGCAGCTATTGCAGCAGCGCCTGCACCAACTGAATAATTCACGCCAAACTCAGCAAAGAAATTTTTCTTTTCCTCTTCTGACATTTGCTCAAGGGACTTTTCCAATACCTTCATCAAAATATCACTTTCAATAACTGCAACATCTTGATTGTCATAGAAATTAGCCTTTAGATGATCTGCAACATCACAAATAATTTCACGATAGGCAACGCCCTTTCCACGAAATAAATTGATGATTGAGTTGCCGCCAAATAATTGAATTTCACCTGCAATCATTAGGAGGTGCATATTTTGAACGGCACCAGCATTTTTTGCGGCCAACAGTGCACTCATTACACCATCATCCAAAGCAACGCGGCCTTTTCCATTATCCGTAATAATGTCAATTAAAACCCCCAAATCTTCTTGTGATGCCATTTCAAGAACACTAAAAAGTTCTTGGTCTTCGCGATAATTAATGCTACTCATGATAAATAACTCCAAAGTTTATTTTTCAATTGGTATGAATGCTAGCTCCGAAAATGGCAGCTAAAGTAGTAAGTATTGCCAAATACTCTTCTCTTGTTTTTGTAGAACCATTTTCTGCAACTGCCGTTTCGACATTTTGAGCTATAGCAGTCATTGCAAGAACGGACTGCCTTTTTATGTTATTTCTACGATTTACATCCTGTTCCAGGTTCTCCCATCGCTGATAATCCCCATCGTCAGGTCTTTCTTGTTTGTCTGGATACATTTTCAGGATTCTTGCAAGTTTCAGTCCAGCAGTCGCTTTGTCCGATTTTATTAAGCTTTTAACATGCTCCGAAAGCTTCACATCTGCTTGTACGGTGTTTTGCATGTCATTAATCGCTCTAATTAGCCGTCTCCAATCATCGCCCGTCATTAGCAAGATTGCGGGTGGAACATTGAGAGCATGAGCCAATTTGCATATGGTCTTCAAATCTGGATTTGGAGCATTATTTTCAGCAAACTTTGCTATGGTGGTTCTAGCAAGCGTTGACTTTCTTTCTAGAGCAGAATGTGACATACGCTTTACCTCATGGTCATTTTCTGTAGCAGCAACCTCAAGTGCCTTGTCCATGTTGCTTCCCAAGGCAAAACAAGTTTTCTTAATTAATTCATCAAGTGGATCATTGGGTATTGCATTTATATTTTTTTCTTTCTGAGTCATAACCTTATCCCCCTAGTTTTATGGCTTGGAAACGTCTACGGTAGTTGCTTATTTTGTCATTTTTATGGTTTTTCCTAAGTACAGTTTTCGCAGGAGAATAATGCATCAGATACTGTCGAATAGAAATGTCAGTTGCCAACCATCAGCTTCAGATAACTATAGCAGCATGACTTCAGTAACTGTAGTCTGACGACTACAGTGGACACTTGAAAACATGTCAATAGTTGTTTGATGAGCTCTGCAATGACAAAAGTGACTGCCTTGCATGCGTTCATGAGTTGAATCCGTGTGCTGTGTGCCAGGTTATCAATGTGCTAGAGTTGAACCTACCATCCACAGCAAGAGTTATTCTCAAGATGAGTTTCCTGAATTTCTGCTTTACGATTCAAAGGAAAAATTGATCACCGGCCGTTGAGAGTTGGTACACAACCGACCGCCGTTATATACAGCAATGGTCGGGTGTCGTAGCCATGGGGACGTCAGCCGTTCTGCACGCGAACGACTGCTGTGCAACAGACACCTGCCGTTCAAGCGCCACCCCATGACAGTCCGCTGATGGCACGCAACCGACCGTCGTTATATTACACCTATGGTCGGTTATTGTTGCATTGCTGTCATTTGTCTTTTCGTCGCCCAACCCTATTTTTCATGCGACGGGTGATTGGCTTTCTGTCTCAGCCCACCCTATTTTGCGCAAAACGGCTAACTTTCAATGTGGCCATTGAAACCAAGTTTCCAGCCTCATAATTCAAATAGGCCATTTTTTACGGCCGCCGCATAATCCTCGGGCGTATCCAGATCGACAAAACTGCGCAGTGCGGCGTCATTCATCCCAGCCTCATCCACGTAACACACATCCAGTTGTTGCAACACGCCACGCAGACTCTTATCCTGCCCGGCCAACGCCTGACGAATCACATCAAGACAACTTACAGAATAAAACGCCGCTAAAGGTTGCGGGTAGCCGCCGACCACCGGCACGACCGCCTGATGATTTTTTCTAGATTTATAAATTAGTTCAACAAGTTGCGATGAAATATAAGGCATATCGCAGGCTACGACAAACGCCCAGGGCGTAGCAACCTTTGCCAATCCGGCAGCCAGTCCCGCCAAAGGCCCGGACCCTGCCTGCTCATCGCGCACCTGAGACAGTTCAACACCGGCGCGCGGTTCACGTACACTGACGATGACCTGCGGAAAAATCTGCTGCATACTGCAAATCACATGCTCCAGCAGCGTTTTATCATCCAGCGGCAACAGCGCTTTGTCGCGTCCCATCCGGCGCGACTCCCCGCCCGCCAGAATCAGCGCCGTACAATCAGCAATCAAAGTGTTGCAGGACGAAATCGGCAATGCGCTCCATCTCGTCGAGCGCGAAATGCGGCAAAGTCTGATGAGCCTCATCGACATCGGTGACCGCAGCGATCAGGCCATCTTCGATGGTGCAGCGCGGTGTATCATTGCATGCGCGTCTCAACACCTCGATCTTGGCGCCTGACGCATGCGAGAATCCTTCGGCGAGCACCAGATCCACTTCGCCTAAAAATCGCTGCGCCAACTGTGCCGGTTCACGCTCGGTGACTGCCTCGGCCACCAGTTGCAATTCGTTGGAGGTGACCAGCATGCTGATCACCGCGCCCGCCTGCTTATAGCGCCAGCTATCCTTGCCCGGCGTATCCAGCACAACCTTGTGATGCGCATGTTTGATGGTCGCAACGCGCAAGCCGCGCCCCGTCAGCACGGGCAGCAGTTTTTCGATCAGTGAAGTTTTGCCGGAACCGGAATGGCCGACGAAGATCATCACGGGCGGATGCCCGCAAGTACTTATGGATGCGGCGTTACCCATGACTCCCCCTGTGGCGTAATTTCTTTTTTCCAGATCGGCACGCGCAGTTTCAATTCGTCGATCAGCCAGTGGCAGGCACCCAATGCGGCGACCCGATGCTCAGCGCCTGTCACGATCAACACGATCTGCTCACCGGCTGCAACCACACCAACGCGGTGCACGATGCGCGCATCGATCAATGCAAATTTCTCTATCGCCTCAAGCCGCAACTTATCCATCTCGAACAGCGCCATCTTGCCGTAGGCATCAAAGCTGATCTGCATTACCTCGCGCCCCTCGGAAAAGTCGCGCGCACAACCAGTGAAACTGGCAATGCCGCCGATACGCAGCGAAGTGCCCCGCAATGCGGTCATTTCCTGATCCACCGAAAAGTCTCCCTCCTGCAAACGCACCGGATCACTCATCTTAGCCCCCGGAAAATTTAGCCATAAACACGATTTCATCACCGTCATGGAGTGGCAATTGCATTTCGCGCGTCTGTGTGTCATTGACGGCCGTAAAACAGACGATCTCGAATGCCGCAGGGTAAGTCGCTTTTAATTGGGACACCACATCCTGCAACACCATGCCGGCACGATGTTCCAACTGCATCTCGCGCAACCCGACCCGCTCGGCCACCGGACCGAAAAACAAAATCTGCATCATGTCGCAATTCCCTTGCGCAGCCATACACCGCTCTTGCCGCCACGCTTTTCTTCGAGCTGGACAGAAGTGATGCGCATACCGCGATCGATCGCCTTGCACATGTCGTAGACGGTCAACAGCGCCATACTCACGGCGGATAACGCCTCCATTTCAACGCCAGTCTGCCCCGTGCATTTCACCGATACCACGGCCTTCAGGCCGATACACCCCTCATTATCGGGTTCCAGCAGTTCTTCAAAGATAATTTCCACGCCGGTTAAGGGGATCGTATGACACATCGGGATAAACTCGGCAGTGCGCTTGGCCGCCATCACCGCCGCGACATCGGCCACCGTCAGCACATCACCCTTGGCGATGCTGCCCTGGCGTATTCTCGCCAGCGTGTCGGGCAGCATGCGCAGTACGCCACTGGCAATGGCGATGCGCTGAGTATCTGTTTTAGCCGACACATCTACCATACGCGCCCGGCCTGATTCTGAAAAATGCGTCAAATCATTCATATAAATATAACATCATTAATAAGTTACGAATTATCCGCCGATATAGGACATTTCTATCCTGGGACGATTGCGGATCGTTTCATCGTGACGCATCTGGGAATATCTATCCTCACGCGCTTCCCATCTACTCGCGATCAAGTGATTCAAGGCCGGATCACTCAAGCCTTGGCGCAGTGGCTCACGCAAATCGAGTCCCTCATGGGCAAAAAGACAGGTATAAAGTTTACCGTCGGTGGACAGCCTCGCGCGAGTACATTTTTCGCAAAACGCTTGGGTCACTGAGGCGATCACACCGACTTCACCGCCGCCATCCACATAGCGCCAGCGCTGAGCGACTTCACCCGTAAAATTGGGCTCGGCCGATTCAATGTCGAAATGCTCAGCGATGACTTTGAGGATATCACCGGCGCTGACCACATCGTCCATACACCAACCATTGGTGCTACCCACATCCATGTATTCGATATAGCGCAGCACAATACCGCTGTGGCGAAAATGTGCTGCCATCGGCAAAATTTCATGATCGTTTACGCCGCGTTTGACCACCATATTGACTTTGGTATCGACGAATCCTGCCTGTTGTGCGGCCGTTATTCCTTGGAGAACGGTTTTAACCGGCACGTCGGTATCCGTCATGCGGGCAAAGATGACATCTGACAAGCTGTCCAGACTGACCGTCAGTCTTGATAAACCAGCAGATTTCAAAGAATGCGCCTTTTGTGCCAGCAAAACCGCATTGGTGGTCAGTGCCACTTCGACCGGATTTCCTTGTAAATCGGACAGATTTGCCAGCCGCTCGACCAGTTTTTCGATACCGCGACGCAACAGGGGTTCACCGCCGGTTAAACGTATCTTTTGTACGCCTCGCGAAATGAAGATGCGCGCCAGCCGCTCGATTTCCTCGAAGCTGAGCAAACCGCTGCGCGGCAGATAGGTATGATTTTCATCAAAAACTTCTCGCGGCATGCAATATGTACAACGCAAATTGCAGCGATCTGTGACAGAGACGCGCAGATCCCGCAGCGGACGCTGTAAGCGATCAACGACACGACCCGTCATTTCAGATGAAGCAGATAACCCGAGCGGGATCCGGGCAGGATAAACTTTAAAAACAGGATGCACAGTCTCTTTCAAGTCAATGGATTCAAAAGAGACGATGCATTTTTACCCAACACACCAAAATCGCAATCCGTTATTCGAACGGGTGGCGCAGCACAATAGTTTCATCTCGGTCAGGACCGGTAGAAACCATATCAACAGGCACACCGCATACTTCGGCAATACGCGCCAGATAGTTGCGTGCGGCCAGCGGTAGTTGTTCATACTTTTGAATACCTAAGGTGCACTCGCTCCAGCCCGGCATTTCCTCGTACACCACCTGACAATCGGCCAGCAAATCGGCACCCACTGGCAGGATGTCGCTCTTTACGCCATTAATAGTGTAAGCCACACCCAAACGAACGGTTTCCATGCCATCCATCACGTCCAGCTTGGTCACGCAAAGACCGGACACACCGTTGATCTGAATCGAGCGCTTCAAAGCTGCCGCATCAAACCAACCACAACGACGTGCACGACCAGTGGTCGAACCGAACTCATGACCGCGTTTTGCCAGACCTTCACCGATAGGATCGCATTTTGCCACGGCATCGTACAACTCAGTCGGGAACGGACCCGAACCTACACGCGTGGTGTAAGCCTTGGTAATCCCCAGCACATAGTTGAGCATCTGCGGGCCGACACCGGCGCCGGCACAGGCAGCCCCTGCGATACAGTTACTGGAGGTAACAAACGGATAAGTGCCGTGATCGATGTCCAGCAATGCGCCCTGCGCACCTTCGAACAACAAGCTGTTACCGGCTTGATTCGCTTCATACAACGCGCGTGGCACATCCATCACCAGCGGCTTGATGCGTTCGGCCAAGGCCAGCGTATCATCCAGCGTCTTCTGGAAATCAACGGTCGGTGCGTTGAAATAATTCTTTAACACGAAGTTGTGATAATCCAATACTTCGCCTAATTTCGCCGCGAAACGTTCACGGTAAAAAATATCTTGCAGGCGGATTGCGCGGCGCGCTACCTTGTCTTCGTAGGCTGGTCCGATACCGCGACCGGTAGTACCGATCTTTGCATCGCCCTTAGCCAATTCGCGCGCCTTATCGATCGCTTCATGGTATGGCAGAATCAAAGGACAGGCTTCGGATATTTTCAGACGGCCATAAACATCAATGCCGGCGGCCTGCAACTCATCCATTTCCTTGAGCAAGGCTTGCGGGTTCAACACCACACCATTGCCGATGTAGCACATCACGCCATCGCGCAGAATACCGGAAGGAATCAGATGCAGTACCGTCTTCTTACCGTTGATGACTAGCGTATGTCCGGCGTTGTGTCCGCCCTGAAAACGCACGACACCTTGTGCGTGATCCGTCAGCCAATCAACAATCTTTCCCTTGCCTTCATCACCCCATTGGGTACCAATTACTACGACGTTATTAGCCATTACCAAGCTTTCAATAATTAAGAATTGTTAGATTGCGATTACTTGCCAGACACCGTCGCGTAAGACGAGACTGCGATTGCATTGCGATTCAGCCGGAAAATCAACACTACCGGGCAAATCAACGATGACCATTTCACCTGCGGCACGCAATTCTACTATGACTGCGGCCAAGGCGACATCATCAAGATAAGGAGCACGGATACCTGGCAGCTCAGCACGGGTCGGCAACAGGCGATACAACTGGCGTAAATCCATACTAAAGCCGGTCGCAGCACGGCCACGACCAAAACTCTTGCCTAGATCGTCATAACGACCACCCAGGGCAATCGCATCGTGACTGCCCGCATGATAGGCGGCAAACACCATACCGCTGTGGTAGTGATAACCGCGCAAATCAGCCAGATCGATACCGATGCTTGCCACTTGCAACTGACTAGATACAGCTTGCAAGCTGTCCAAGGCGGCGATAATTTCAGGGAAGTCAGGTAATTCGCGTCGCGCACGTGCCAGCACTTCAGCACAGCCGCCATACAGCGTCGGCAATACCAGCAAGGCAAGGCGAAACACCTCATCTAGTGATTGCACCAACCCTTGCAAAGTCGTGCTGTCCTTGCTTTGCAGCGCGGCGAATAATTCTGCTTCCAGCGCTTTATCGATGCCAGCGTGATTAACCAGCGCGCGGAATACCCCGACATGCCCCAAATCCAGATGCACATCGGTAACGCCGATCAGAGCCAGCGCCTGCAACATCAGTTGCTGGATCTCAAGATCGCTCTCAAGCCCCGCGTGACCATACAGCTCGGCGCCGATTTGCAACAATTCGCGTGTGCGATTCAATCCGGCAGGTTGCGTATGCAACACACTGCCAGCATAGCAAAGACGGGCCACGCCCTGACGGTTGAGCAAATGTGCGTCGATACGCGCTACCTGCGGCGTGATATCAGCGCGCAAAGCCAAAGTACGACCACTTAACTGATCCACCAGTTTGAAGGTGCGCAAATCCATATCAGGACTATCGCCTATCAGCAAGGATTCCGCATATTCAAGCAGCGGCGGAGAAACTAGCTGATAGCCAGATTTTCTCATTAAATCAAGAAGTTGTGCGCGAAGCTGTTCGACACGCCACGCTTCATCGGGCAGCATATCTTGGATGTATTCAGGTAGTAACCAGTTTTGCATTATTTAATCCAGTACAACATTAGCAAGCCGGACAGCATCGCGGCTAAGCCAATAAATCGAAGTTGTCCGTTATTGAGCGAGACCAGCCTTTGAAAGGTCTCGCGCCACATATCGGGAAACAGAAGTGGAATCAATCCTTCTATCACCAGCATCATCGAAAAACCGATTAGCCAGTATGAAAGCACTACTTGCCCGCCTTACCCGAACTCTTCAAATATTTGAAGAAAGCAGAACTCGGATCCATCACCATTACGTCACTCTTATTCTTGAAGCTTTGTTTATAGGCCTCAAGACTACGATAGAAGGAATAGAACTCGGCGTTGCGACCAAAGGCAGCGGCGTAAATTGAAGAGGCCTTCGCATCACCTTGCCCCTTAGTGCTCTGCGCATCGCGGTAAGCCTCAGCCAGGATCACTTCGCGTTGCTTATCGGCATCCGCCTTGATCTTTTCTCCATCAGCAGCGCCAGAGGCGCGCAATTCATTGGCGACGCGTTTACGTTCGGCATCCATACGGCGATACACGGAATCACTGATCTCGGACGGGAAATCCACGCGTTTGAGACGGACATCCAAAACCTGAACACCGATCTTGCGTGCATCAGCATCCGTCTTGTTGCGCAATACGGTCATGATTTCCTCGCGTTCACCAGACACCACTTCGTGTATGGTGCGCTTACCGAATTCTTCACGCATGCTGGAGTTCACCGTCTGCATCAAGCGGGTGTTTGCTCGCATCTCATCGCCGCCTACGCTGATATAAAATTGCTTTACATCGACGATGCGCCATTTGACGAAAGAATCCACCAGTACATTCTTTTTTTCCGCCGTGATGAAACGCTCAGGTTCAGCGGTATCCAGCGTCAAGATGCGCGAATCGAAATAGCGAACATTCTGCAACAAAGGCACCTTGAAATACAGACCCGGTTGCGTCTTAACGCTAACCATTTCACCCAACTGAAACACGATCACCGTTTGACGCTGATCGACGATAAACAAACTCAGGCTCAACAGGATGAGCGCCAACGCCACCCCTACCAGGACATTCGCGACATTGGTTTTCATGGACGAGCCTCCCGGTCACGACTGAGCAGCGAATCGCGTGCACGCTGCGCAGCATTATTATCATTACCCTGTGAGGTAACCGGCATCGCATCCGGCTTGGTCACCACAGGCACATCCACCGCAGCACCCGTTGAACGACTGGATTCAATCAACTTATCCAAAGGCAGGTACAGCAGACTGTTGCCGTTCTTCTGATCGACCATCACCTTGCTGATATTACCCATCACCTGCGACATCATGTCCAGATACATACGGTCGCGCGTCACAGCCGGAGCCTTCTCATACTCTGTCAGGATTTGCTTGAAGCGACTCGCATCCCCTTCAGCATTGGCAATCACGCTTTGCTTGTAACCTTCAGATTCCTGTATCAGGCGGGCTGCCGTACCCTTGGCACGCGGCACAACATCGTTGGCATAAGCTTGACCTTCATTCTTCTGACGTTCTCTATCCTGTCCCGCTTTGACGGCATCATCAAAAGCCGCCTGAACCTGCTCGGGCGGTTGCGCGTTTTGCATGGTCAGTTTGCTAATCACGATACCCGATTTGTAACGATCGAGAATATCCTGAATAAGCTTAGTAGCACTGGCGGCAACCGCTTCACGGCCTTCATACAGCACGAAGTCCATCTTGTTTTTACCAACCACTTCTCGTATCGCCGTCTCCGCCGCCTGACGCACGTTTTCATCAGGATTGCGGTTATTGAACAGATATTCGCCCGGATCGCGCAGGAAATATTGGACGGCGAACTGGATGTCGATAATATTTTCATCATCCGTTAACATCAAAGACTCTTTGGCCATCTTGTTTTTGACATTGTCGCGATAACCAACCTCAACCGTACGAACCTGACTCAGATTGACCAGTTCAACGGTCTCCAACGGATAAGGCAGGTGCCAGCGTGGCCCAGGCTGCGTGGTTTCGACCATCTTACCGAAGCGCAGCACAACGCCGCGCTGACTCGCATCGACAATATAGAAACCGCTGCCAACCCAAATCAATCCTGCAATCACGGCGAGCAAACCCACACCACCGCCGCTGAGTTTAGGCATGACCGGTCCGTTGCTACCGCCTTTACCAGAATTACCCTTGTCCCCCATCAACGTTGCCAGTCGCGCCTTCAATTTGCGCAGCAACTCTTCCAGATCTGGCGGGCCACCATTGTTGTTCTTATTACCCCACTGCGGGTCATTCAATCCCATGGCTGATTTCTCGCTTGTTTAATTTGATTTTCAATTTGTTCTGCCGCCAACTTACTATCCTTGGCCTCGCATAAAATCCTGCGCAGGTCATCCAACCCTGCACCTGACACTGCGCTCAGAAAAACGCGGGCGATTCTATCACAGTCATCACGTTCTATACCCGTAGGCATGTCGGTCAAATCGACTTTGTTATACACCATCAACTGAGGTATATCTCCCGCATCGATTTCTTTCAGAACCTTATTGACTTCAGCAATCTGGTCATCGCGATTCGGGTTGCTGGCATCGACAACATGCAGCAACAAATCTGCCTGTATCGTCTCTTCCAGCGTACTGCGAAAGGCGGCAACAAGGCCATGCGGCAAATGACGAATAAATCCGACCGTATCCGATACAACAACATCCCCCGCACTTTCGGAGTACATACGCCGAGAGGTGGTATCGAGCGTCGCGAACAACTGATTCGCTACATAGACATTGGCTTTGGTTAGGCGATTAAATAGCGTGGACTTGCCGGCATTAGTGTAACCGACGATAGAGACCGAAAACACACCTGATCGATTCCGTGAACGACGCATCACATCGCGCTGCGCCTTAAGCTTTTCCAAACGTTCCTTAAGCAAATGCACGCGCTTGTCCAACTTGCGACGATCCAGTTCCAACTGAGTTTCACCGGGGCCGCGCGCACCCACCGCAAACTTCTGCTGCCCCATGTCGGTATTGAGTCCCACCAGACGCGTAGACAGATATTTAAGCTGCGCCAGTTCGACCTGTACCTTACCTTCATGACTTTTCGCACGTTGTGCAAAGATATCCAGGATCAGCATAGTGCGATCGATGACGCGAGTATTCAACTTTGCCGTGAGGTTGCGCATTTGTGCGGGTGACAAGTCGTGATTGAATATCACCAGCGGAACCTCCAAGCGCTCTACAATTTCCGCGATTTCTGCCACTTTACCGCTACCGGCAAACAGCGCAGCGTCCGGGCGCTGACGCCTGGTCTCTATGGTCGCCAGAGTGCGCACGCCCGCCGTCTCGGCCAGCAGACGCAACTCAGCCAGACTCTCGCGATAATCCGCGTCGCCCAGGTCGATGCTGACCAGGATGGCCGATTCTTTTCCTTCAGAAGTTTGCTGCATTACTCAGCAGCGTCATCATAAGAAATATTGACTGCGCGCGCGGGGACAATTGTGGAAATAGCGTGTTTGTAGACCATCTGAATCACGGAGTTATTCTTTAGCAGCACCACATATTGATCAAACGATTCAACCTGGCCTTGCAGCTTAATACCGTTAACCAGATAAATTGCTACCTGAACGTGTTCGCGACGTAAGGTATTCAAAAATGGATCTTGCAGTTGCTGTCCTTTTGCACTCATGCTCTTGCTCTTCTTTTTAGGGTTGGGGTGACACTTTACTGGATTACAGGGAGAATGAACAGCGCCATCAGAAAACTAATTACTTTAATAAAATCAAAGCGTTTTAAAACAAGGCTAACGACACAATCTGTACATTATAAGCATCTGTTTATATTGATGCATTTCATATTGAAGTAATACCCTTAACAGGGTCTGGGTATTGATATCTACCCGCGAAAAAAAACCTATCCAAAGGATAGGTTTTTTTCTTACAACAATTTGGTGGGTCGTGCGGGGATCGAACCTGCGACAAACGGATTAAGAGTCCGCTGCTCTACCAGCTGAGCTAACGACCCGTTCTGACATATAGTCAAAATTGGTTTGCTTTATCGATGATGCGATTCAGCGGTATGCAAAAGCCCTCTTGTGGAGGGCTTAGCATTTATAAGGTGTCTGACGATGACCTACTTTCACATGGGTAATCCACACTATCATTGGCGCGGAGTCGTTTCACTGTCCTGTTCGGGATGGGAAGGAGTGGGACCAACTC
>Ga0214165_1000041_pt1 | contig 102244 bp, 95 predicted proteins | sample TroBogypolimnion_34_FD_153004 | JGI IMG/M metagenome (GOLD analysis project Ga0214165, IMG submission 153004) | Freshwater microbial communities from Trout Bog Lake, WI - Practice 03JUN2009 hypolimnion v3 | ecosystem: Environmental > Aquatic > Freshwater > Lake > Hypolimnion/Profundal zone ... | reverse complement strand
AACCGTCAAGGGGCCTTGAAGAACTAACCGGTAAACATCGGCTTCATTTACCATCTCGCCAGAGAGTAGTGATAAGTGCTGAGCTGCTTCTTTCAGAGTGTAAAATTCTTTGAAACTTGGCTTGTTATCACCGTTCTTTCTCTGTGATTCCATGGTAATGTATCCTTGTTGAGACTTTATGAGAAAGCTACAGCTTGCGAAAGTTTGAATAATGGATGATTCACCAAAAATCCTATTACCAGTGCAAAATCATCTTTTCTGAATGGATGTCTGGATAGGATAAACAGAACTGTTTGTGATATTCTGCGGTTAATGTCGACCGACAAAAAAAGACACCCCCGCCCAGTAAAAGAAACACTTATTGAAAGAAGGCTATCTGAAACTACCTTAGAACTCAAGGCGTTATTGTAAAATTTGAATGATTTCTTTTCGATGGAACAAATGGTGCCCAGACAACAGAGGAAGCTCTGGGTTGTCCGCAAAGTATTTTGCCAGCAATCATGAATGTACCGGGTCCAAACTTCTTCAAGCGTTACAAACAGCCCGGAACAAACGGCAACCAGACGGCAACCAAATAGCATGAAAATAAAAAAGGAGTTAAGCCATTTCGGCTTAACCCCTTGATTTTATTGGTGCACCAGGAGGGATTCGAACCCCCGACCTACGGATTCGTAGTCCGTTGCTCTATCCAGCTGAGCCACTGGTGCCGATGAAGAACTGTTTATATACTGCAGTTTCTCTCTTTCCTCAAGCCTGTTTTTTGGCCGGGTTCTCTTTTTCAATCTTATGGAAGATAATCTCGTTATCAGACGGCTTCAAAGCGGGATTGGCAATAATCAAGATTTCCGTTTCATACCGTTTTTCCAGATCGAGCAGTTCATGCCGCTTGTTGTTCAAGAGATACTGCGATACATCCAGCGGAAAATGGCATTCGACCTGCCGCACCTGTTTCCTGCTGGCTCCGGTCTGAATTCTGCGAAGATAGAAGAGGGCCAGCGTCTCAACGGAACGAACAGTCCCCCTCCCCTTGCAGTGCTCGCAGACACGATAGTTGCCGGCGTCGATAGGCGCTCCGAGTTTCTGCCGGGAGATCTGCATCAATCCAAACTTTGAAATCCGGCTGATATCGACCTTGGCTTTGTCCCTCTTCATGGAAACCTTGACCTGCTTTTCCACTTCCCGGATATTTTTCTGCAGGCGCATATCGATAAAGTCAACGACGACCAGCCCGCCCAAATCACGCAGCCGCAGCTGCCGGGCAAGCTCTGAGGCTGCTTCCATATTAGCCTGAAAGATCGAAGCCTCAAAGTTCTGCCCTTTGGACGTGGAACCGGAATTGACATCAATCGCTACCAGCGCCTCGGTCTGATCAATGACAATGGAACCTCCGGAAGGCAGATTGACCCGTGGTTGATAGATGGACTCTATCTGATCTTCCACGCTGTACTGGTTGAAAATCGGTCTTGACCCCCGATGCAGCTTAACCCTGACAGTTCTCTGTTTTGCCGGCAAAAGCTCGACAAATTCCTTCACCTGCTCCAGAGCGGCGAGATCATCGACCAGAATCTCTTCTATGCTGGTATCAAAATGCTCACGAAGAAAGCGCAGGACACTGTCGTGGTCCTGATAGATAAGACCAACGCCCTCCATGTCCTGTCCCTTCTTTTTGACCTCACTCCACAGGCGGAGCAGATAGGTGACATCCCGTGAAAGAGCGGCCCTGTTAATATCGCTGCTGGCAGTCCGCACTATCCAGCCGATTCCCTCGGGAATGGACAAAGACTCCATGATGTCACGCAGCTGCGTTCTCATCTCTTCTCCGGAAATCTTCCGCGAGATCCCCGATGAATCAGAACCGGGCAGAAGGACCACACAACGGCCGGGAAGCGAAAGGTAGGTGGTCATATTGGCGCCTTTGGTCCCAATCTCTTCCTTAACGACCTGGACCAGCACCTCCTGCCCCTTTTCCAGGACATCGGTGATGCTCAGCTTCTTCCATTGATGCTGCTCGATCAGTTTTCTGGCCTTCTCGCTGACATTCTGCCGGTAATATTCGGGATGGATCTCTCCAAAGGGAAGAAAACCGTTTTTCTCAGTCCCGTAATCGACGAAGGCAGCCTGAAGATTGGCCTCCAAAGCCACGATCCTGGCCTTGTATATGTTATTTTTCGTGTGAGTACGCGTAACAGTCGAGACATAAATGGACTCGAGACGCCCATCCTCAAGCAGGGCGAGACGGCACTCTTCCGGTTCCTCGGCATTGATCAGGAGTTTACGGACAGGCTTGGGACCTTCCTTCAACTCCACCTGCTCCGGTTCTCCGGCCTCCGGCTCATCCAGATCCTCGTCGGCATCTTCAGAAGAATCCGAAGTCTGCTCCGCCTTGATTTCCTCGGTTTTTTTGTGCCCTCTTCTTCCCCGGCGAGACCGTCCGCTTTTTCTCTTTTCGCCTTCTCCGGCGACAGGAGCCTGAGGTCCGGTCCGGTCAACCGCGCCCTCTTCAGACGACGCGGCCGAATCCTCCGGGACCATCTCGAATTCAACCACTGGGGCCGGCATCTCACTCGTATCGGGCACAGTTACGGAGGCAGTTGCTTCAACCGTTCCTGTTTCCCCTCCCTCGCTGATGTTTATCGAGGGGGAATTTTCTCCAGAATCTTGTGGAGATACAGTCTCGTCCTTCTTTACTGATCTTTTCCGGGGAGGCCTTTTCCGTGGTTTTTTCTCAGGCTCCTGAATGGCGGCCTCAACGTCCTTTTCTTCGGATTCCACCTTTTGAGGCGGGGAGGGACGTTTTCTACTGGCCCGCTTTCGCGGCGCCTTCACAGGCTCTTCCTGAACTGCCGCGCCATCTGCACTCGCGCCAGCGTTCACACTAACAACTCCATCCGGAGCTTCAGATACATCCTGAGAACCCGCACTCTTCCACCAGGCCCCTGTCGTGGCCTTCCCTTCTTTTTTTTCGTCTCCGGATTTTACAGCAGCAGCTGTCTTTTTCGTACGTGTTTTGTTTTCTACCATTTGCACCCTTTCTGGCCGGGTTCATTATTAAGGGAAACTCAAAAATTTTTCCCCGGCACACTGTAAACGATCAGACCGAGTTTTTCAAACTGTCCGATCATTCAAAACTTTTCAACGATTCCGACAGACTCTGCTGTCAAACCGTCAGACACGGCGTCTTCACAAAAGACTCTGAGAAAAAAATGAACCCGGGGAGCAATACCCCGAATAATCTTCCTTCAATGAAAACGCCTCCAATTCTCAACCAGGTACCCGCAGCTTTATGTATTCACTTGCCGAGCAGTATTATTCCAAGATGGAAGCACCCTTTGCAATTTCCTGCGTTACAGGGGAAATTATTTTTCAACTCGCAAACTTCCTTCCCGATAAACGGATGCTATTACCTTACCATATTGCAAACTTACACACCATAAAGAAATTATTTCCAAGAGAATACACCCTTGCGGGGGTAGCGGGAAAATTGACAAGAAAAACATTTTCATTCTCTGCGAGAAGCAGTAAGTTAGACAGAAAATAAAACAATTCCTTCTTATTACCAACCTCCATCCACAACCGGACAGGTGGTTCCAGGTAACCGGAAAGGCACATTTTTGTCTCAGTCGGGATTGTGCAGGATTGCAGAACGCTGTCAAATTCCCACTGCTTGCCAGATTTCAGAAAATCCGGGGAAGGTTGGCTGCTGCGTGGTATATTTGTTCAGCCGGATCAGATGTTCCCGTATCCTTGCCATGCAGGATATCGCAGAAAGAAGAACAAGACGTTTTCCTTATAAAGGAGTTTCCTTGTGACAATGCTCTTGCCACAATCCACCATATTCAAATGTTCCCTTACCGCATGCATTGCCTTTATTCCCCTGGCCTGCACGGCTAGCGCCTTTGCTGAAAACGTCAACACGGAAGAATGGCAGATTACCGCTGACCGGATCATCAGGTTCGACAATCCGGAAAGTGTCGTTGCCGAAGGGAATATAGTGTTAATAAAACGGGAGAAGATCCATCCGCCGCCACCTCCACCGCCAAAGGCAGGCAGCAGCACCGGCACGTCTGATCTTCTGAAGGGCGCGCCTCAGACGGCTCCATCACCCCCTGCGGACGCTGCACCAAAAGAGCAGGAACGCTTTGAGACCAAATCCACCATCAAGGCTGACTGGATGGCCTACGATGTCGCTCAGGGGACCATGAAACTCCGGGGCCACGTCGATATAACCTCCGGGGAAGAGAAACTGATAGCTGAGCACGGCGTGGTGGATCTCACCCAGGATACGGGAACCTTTTCTGACGCCACGGTAACCCTCAGCAGGAACGCCCTCCATCTTGAGGGAAAAACTGTTGAAAAGACAGGGGTTTTTACGTACCACATTGTTGACGGCTGGGCCATCACCTGTAAAGTGGATAAAGGAGAAACGCCGCCCTGGAGTTTCTCCAGCAGCGACGCCACCGTCACGCAGGGGGGCTACGCCCTGATGAAAAACACGACATTCAACATTCGAGGCATCCCTGTCTTCTACACGCCCTATATGGTGATTCCGGCAAAGGACACCAGGCAGTCGGGATTCCTCTTTCCCGAAATGACGCATTCAACCAATAACGGCTACGGATTCAACCTTCCCTTTTTCTACAACATTTCCGATTCGTCCGATGCAACCTTTTTTTCCGAATATTATCAGAATCGCGGATTTATGCCGGGAGCGGAATTCAGATATGTCATCAGGGATGACGAGAAGGGGACCTTTGCCGCCAGTTTCTTAAACGACAGCCTGTCAGCTCCGGCGGGAGACAGGAATGCCGACCAGACTGCCTATTACAACAACACCCTGTTCACCCATACCAACTCTGACAGGTACTGGATTCGGGGTAAAATGGACACCACCTTGGGCGATGATGTCATTGTCCGCCTGGATATCGATGCTGTCTCCGACCGGGATTATCTGACAGAATTCAACGCAGGCCAATACACGGGCTTTAATGAAGCGAACAACCGGTTTCTCCAGGCCTATGGCCGCGGGTTTCAAGATGCAACCCAGGACCAGCGAGAAAACACCCTCGGCGTACTGAAGACCTGGACAGGGATGTCTCTTGTCACTGAGGCTGTGGCCATTAACGACGTCCGGGTTCCCACCCCCGGCCCCACACCGCTCTGGCAACTTCCCGGAATGGATTTTTCCGGAGTGACCCCGATCCGGAATTCCAAATTCAATTTCAGCTGGGATGCCAGCTATGTCGACTACTGGAGGCAGGACGGTATCGGAGGCCAGCGGCTGGATCTCTATCCCAGGATCAGCACACCGCTGCCGCTGGGAGATTATCTCGAATCACGGGCCGAGGTCGGAGCACGGCAGACCTTTTACGATGTCCAGTCCCACGGGGACAGCACCTGGGACCAGGGAGACAGTCCAAGTCGCACGCTGTATGATTTCCATACGGACATCGGCACTACACTGGCCAGGGATTACGCTATTCAGGCAGGAGACTTCCATGTGCTCGACCACAAGATCCGTCCCTATGTCCAGTATGACTATCTCCCTAACGTAGGCCAAACCGCCTTGCCTGATTTTGACGCTATCGACCGCATTCAGCCGGCCAATACCATAACCTACGGAGTCGACAACTTTTTCGACCTCTTCAAAAGCGCCACAAATCGAGACTTCAGTTCAAACAGCGAACTCACATATATCAAGATGAAGCAAAGCTATTATCTGGGGGGAGTACGGCAAAACATTCTCTATGACAGCAACAACAACCTCCTGCCAGCCGATGAGACCAACAAGCCCCTCTCTCCTCTCGATACGAAATTCGGCTGGAAACTCACCCCGAACCTCGATATCATCTACGGTGATGATTTCGATGTCTACGGCCACGGATTTCTCATCCACTCCCTGGGCGGCTCATACAGAGACAGCGCAGGCGACACCTTCGCTCTGGACTACAGTTATAACGCCCTTCTGGATGTCAATCAGATAAACGTTCAGACCCAGGCGCACCTGTTCTCCCATATACGCGGCGAATTGATGTTCTCCCGGTCGTTAAGCCAATCGCAGACCAACACTGAAAATATTGCGCTCATCTATCAGGCCGACTGCTGGTCTGTGCAGATACGATCAATTTATACCCCGACGGACAGCAGCATCATGCTGATCTTTAATCTTGCCAACATGGGCACAGGCCTGCCAATATCCTTGTAGGATTTAAGAAAATCATGCAATACGATGTTTTCAACGGCGATGCAGACGGAATCTGCGCACTCCACCAGCTCCGTCTGGCAGAACCTGCACCCGAAGCCGTTCTGGTTACCGGAGTCAAACGCGACATAGCCCTGCTCTCGAAGATAACAGGACTTGCAGCCTGCTTAATAACGGTCCTGGATATCTCTCTTGACAGCAACCGTTCTGCCCTTGAGCAGCTTTTACAGGCCGGCAACAAAATCCTCTACATCGACCATCATTACGCCGGCGCCATCCCGGAATCCGCCCATCTCACGGCCCGCATCGACTCTTCGCCGGACCGCTGCACCTCCCTCATCGTCAACACCCTTCTCAAGGGCCGGTTCAGTACATGGGGAATATGCGGAGCATTCGGAGACAATCTCCACGATGCGGCCAGAGAAATCGGCTCCTCTCTCCGCCTTTCCCCGGATGATATGGTTAAGCTCCGCGAAGTTGGAGAGTTGCTCAACTATAACGGATACGGCGCCACCATTGAGGATCTGCATTTCCACCCCGCCCGCCTCTACCATTCCCTGGAAGAATTCGAGGACCCTTTGGATTTCCATGCCGAATCAGAAATGCTCCCCGCCCTGCGGGATGGCTTTCAGGAAGATATGTCGCAAGCCCTCGCCCTGAAGGAAACGGCAAGCGGCGGCGGGAACCGGGTGTTTTTCTTCCCGGCGGCTCCCTGGTCGCGAAGAATAGCAGGCCTCTTCTCAAACCTGAAAGCACGGGAACAGGCTGGCATGGCCCATGCGATTCTCATCGACAACGCCGACGCCACCTTCCAGGTCAGCGTCAGGGCGCCGCTGACTGATCGACGCAACGCCGATGCACTCTGCCGGACCTTTCCGACAGGCGGCGGCCGGGCGGCGGCAGGCGGCATCAATCGTCTACCCGCCGGCATGCTCGACAAATTCCTGTCGGCATTTAACACAATCTATCCTTGAAAAGACAATTGCCAAGGAATTATTCCGATGTTATTATAACGCTTTCTCAAATTAAAGAGGTCCAGCCATTAATAACGAGCACTCCTCAACAATAAACCTGATACTGCTTATCCTCTGTTTTTTTTCCCTGGTCACCTATGCCTATGTCGATGCGGCGGATGATGAGCAGAAGGCTGCCGATCTGGTCACCGACGGACAAAAGATAGACCTCCGTCAGGAAAAATATCAGGAACTCTTTAAGGAACTTCGGGATACGTACCATTTCACCCAGGACGACCTGAACCAGCTCTTCAATGACGTCAGCATTGACAGAAAGGTTCTGGAACTCATGGACAAGCAATGGGAGGCCAAACCCTACTACGACTACCGTCCGCTCTTCATCACTCCGGCCGTCATCGCGCAGGGAAAAGAAAAATTGCAGGAATACAAACCCTTGCTAGACAGGATCGAAAGCACGCTGGGGGTTGACCGCGAAACAGTCGTCGCCATCTGGGGGATAGAATCCCGCTTCGGTTCCCATCAGGGGCGTTACCCGGTCTTCACCACACTGAACACCCTCTTCGACGCCTATCCGCGCCGTTCGGCCTTCTTTCGCAACGAGTTGATCCAGTTTCTTCTGCTCTGCCGGGACAACCAGATTGATCCTCTCGGCGTGAAGGGATCCTACGCCGGCGCCTTCGGCCAGACACAATTCATCCCTTCAAGCTTCCGTTCTTATGCCATAAGTTTCAACGGCGACAGTCGTATCGATGTCTTTACCTCGGTTGATGATATCCTGGGTTCCATCGCCAACTATCTGCATCGTTTCCACTGGGTCCTGAATGCCCCCGTCTACGCCGATATCGGCCGCGAGTTGAAGTCACAGGAGCTTGTCAGCGCCAGCGCCAAGGGGAGGACAGCCAAGGTGGAATGGCGGACCGTCTGTCAGTCACAGGACATCAAACTCCCGCCTGCCCCCGGCAATTCGGGATTGATAGTTGTCGGGCTTGAGGCCAGCCCGGACGAGGGAGGAGGCTTTCGCTATATAGCCGGATACCAGAATTTTCAGGCAATTACCGAGTGGAACCACTCCACCAGATATGCAATGGTCGTATCCGAACTGGCGGAGGCGCTCAAACAGAGTTCCAATTGATTGATTTCGGATACAGCAGCTCATAGCCATCCGCCTGAGGCTTTTCTGCCTGCCGCTCGTCAATGCGCAGAGGCATTTCTCTGTCTGGTCATCCTCTTGCTTACAGGATGTGCCGTAACGCCGCCCGTCACCACGACAGGCCCCCAGAATATTCCCCCCCTGATCGACGATGCAGACCGCCCTTCGCTGATCAGGGCCACGGAGCATCAACTCAGTTATCTCAGAAGGCTTCCGCCCGGCTCGACGGTTACGATACAGGGAGACACCTATACCACCGCCTGGCTGGCAGAATCCCTGCGATTGTTCCTGGATATCATCAACAAGAATCCGGCTCCTGAAGAGCTCGATGGTATTCTCCGGAAGGAGTTTACCATCTACCAGGCCCCCGGCAGAACGGAAGCGCCTGCAGGAGAAATGATAATTACCGGCTATTATGAGCCTTTTCTTGAGGGAAGCCTTGTCAAAAAACCGCCCTTTGTCCACCCGCTCTACACAAAACCCGACTCCCTCTGCATACGTAACGACCTTTCGACGGGAAAGCCCCTCATCGGCCGTTTTGATGCCGGCGGGAACCTGGTTCCCTATTGGACCAGGGCGGAGATGGAAGACAAAAACCTCCTGGCCGGCAATGAACTCGTCTATGTAAAGGATCCCGTCGATGCCTTTTTCCTGCAGATCCAGGGATCAGGCCGGATCAGACTTCGGGACGGCTCTATCCGTCTGGTACATGTCAGTGCATCAAACGGACGCGAATTCAAAAGCATCGGCAAGCTCCTGGTGGACGAGAACAAGATGCCGGGCGCTGCGGCATCCATGCAGGCCATCAAACGCTACCTGCACGAGCATCCGGCAGAGATCCGCCGCGTGTTGCACTATAACCCTCGGTTCATCTTTTTCAGATGGGAAAAGTCGGGGCCGATTGGAAGCATCGGAGAGGGGCTGACTCCGGGTAGATCCATCGCCATTGACCGGGACGCCCTGCCGACGGCAGTCATCGGCTACCTTGTCACCAGGCGCCCTGTTGTTGATAAAAACGGGACGGTTGTCGGATGGGAACCGCTGCGCCGATTCGTGCTCCCCCAGGATTCGGGGACGGCAATCAAAGGAACTGGCCGTGTTGATTTCTTCTGGGGACACGGAAACGATGAAGAGGCGATGGCTGGCCAGATGAAGGAAAAGGGCCAGCTGTACTTCCTGGTCAAGAGGCGTCCATAACTTCATGACAACCCAATCCGGCAAAGCCATTATCACCCTGACCACGGATTTCGGCCTGCTTGACGAGTATGCAGGAATCGTAAAAGGAGTCATCCTCAGCCATTGCAGGCAGGCAAACATCATTGACCTGACCCACGCCATAGCACCGCAGGATATTGCCGCAGCAGCCATGTCTATTGGCCACAGCTTTCGCTTCTTTCCCGAGGGCACGGTGCATCTGGTTATTGTCGACCCGGGAGTTGGTTCGCATCGCCGGATCCTGGCCGTCAAGGCCCGAAATCATCGCTTTGTCGCTCCCGACAACGGTGTGCTGACTCCTCTTCTGGCAGAGGGCTACTTTCAGGAAGCCTTCCACGTCACGAATCAGGAACTGTTTGCCGGAACCGTCAGCAAGACCTTCCATGGCCGGGACATCATGGCTCCGGTAGCGGCCAGGCTCGCGTGCGGCATGGATATCTCCCTGGCGGGTCAACGGCTGTCCAGAGCGGATTGTCTGCTGATCCCCCTTCCGGCAGCCACAGCCACCCATCGGACAATTACCGGTGAGATTGTGCATATCGATCATTTCGGCAACCTGCGCACCAGTGTCAAACGGGAAGATATTGCCCGGATGCCCGCAGGCGCAAGGCTGAAAATCTTGTGCAGCGGGGTTGTCGTCGATGGACTCAGCACAACCTACAGCGATGCCGGACCCGGACAGGCCATCGCCCTTTTCGACAGCAGAGATCATCTTGAGATAGCCATTGCGGGCGGTAATGCAGCCCTTGCCCTTGGTGGCCGGATTGGAGGCAGGATCACGATTACAGCAGAGAGTGAAGGATCTGTACCCTTCACTTGAATTATTGTGCATACCGATGAAGATCATGGTATATTTTATGTTATGGAAACAGTTACACCTGTAATTTCAACAACATCACCATCAATCTTCAGGGATACCCGTATCAGCAGCATCACTGAAAAACTGCTGCGGCAATACGGTGTGAACACCATGGTGCTGATCATCACGGCGATCCTTGTCGCCCTGTCCGTCGTGTTTTCTTCAATAGCTGTCAAGGAGTTTCAAGGCTATGTCGATGCCTTGACCATTGGCGTTTCCATTTCCGCACCGTCCCTGCTCGTCCCTCCCCCGGCGTGGCTCATCCTTTCAATGTTTGTCAAATTACAAAAAACGGAAGAACAGCTTCGATTACGAAATATCGAGCTTGAAAAGACTCTGAGCGAGGTCAAAACCCTGAGCGGCCTTCTCCCCATCTGCTGTTCCTGCAAGAAGATCCGCGATGATGAGGGATATTGGAATGAAATCGAGCAGTACATCAGCGATCACTCCGATCTGCAGCTGTCGCACGGCATCTGTCCTGAATGCGTTGGGCAGCTCTATCCTGAGTTGTACCCTGAATTACAAAAGAAGGCGGCCGCCTGACGCCTTGCCGACACCGCCCGAGCATCGTCGTCCTCTCCGTCTCATCATCCCCTCTCAATGCCCGCCCAATCCAGTAATGCCTCCCGCATAACGTCCACTGGCGCAGCAAGTCCGGTCCATAATTCGAACTGCGCCACCCCCTGGTAGAGGAGCATCTCCAGCCCGTTGATGGTTCGGCAGCCAGCCAGTTCAGCCTCACGCAGCAGCCTTGTCTTGAGGGGGGCATAGACAATATCCATGACGACCTGGAACGAGGGGAGGATGGCGGCAGGCACAGGTGAGGCCTCCGCTCTGGGGCTCATCCCCACCGGGGTTGCATTGACCAGCACCTCGCCGCGCAAAGACGTTAACGCGGTCATCGGAAACCAAGGACAATCAAGCTCCCCCGCAAGCATCTTTCCCTTTGGCTCCGACCGGCTGCACAGAAGAATCCCGGCGCCAGCCTCCCTGAGTCCGAAACCGATGGCCCGCGCCGAACCTCCGGCACCCAGCAGAACCACCTGGGCCTGCGGCAGCCTGACCCGGCTCTCCAAGGCGCGGTTAGCTCCAATCCAATCGGTATTAGAACCGCAGAGGAGCCGTGTTGCACCTTCAGTCTGTATATCTATGGTATTGACAGCCCCGATCTTTATGGCCACCGGATCGATCCTGTCAAGGAAGGGCATTACAGATTGCTTATGGGGAATGGTGACGCTGACCCCGCGGATATCCAGGGCCTTCAAGCCCATCAGGGCCGCCTGCACATCCTCCACGGGGAAGGGCAGATAAATGCGATTCTCTTTCAGGGCTTCAAAGGCGGCATTGTGCATCGCCGGACTCAGAGAATGGCTGACAGGATTCCCTATGATGCCGTATATCTTTGTCTTTCCATTCACCATTGGCATACTCCTTCCTTGCCCCCTTCGCGCGCAGGCGGCGCATGAACCCGTTATCCGCGTATCCGGGCGAGAATCCCGCGCAGAGTGCCGACAGACAGTTGCCCCGGCGCCGTCGCCGCGCCGTCGCCAGCCGAACAATAGGTCATAAAGCCTCCCAATTCCAGGGTTGCCAGCCGGCTGATAACCCCTGGAGGCCCCATGCAGAAGGCAATCAGCGGAAACTGCAGCCGGGACGCCTCCTCCTGCAACTGCAGGACCCGCAGCACATCATGGAAATCAGAGGCCATGGTGACGATTTTTCCGATATGGGCACCTTTATCCTGCATGGCGTGCAGGGTGGCCATAAGCCCTTCCCTCGCGGGCGTCTTCTGAAAATCGTGCCACGAGAGAATCAGGCGAGTGGAGGATTGCGCGATGTGCCGCTGAAGGCGCGCGAGCGATTCATCGGGTGATCGGAGCTCAAGATCCACATAGCCGGCATTCTGCGCCACAGCCTCTACGAGGGGAGCAAGCCGGGCCTCTTCGACGCCTGCGAACCGGCCTCCCTCCCAGACGGGCCTGTTGGTAAACAGCAGAGGTTTGCCGATAGCGGCCAGAAAAGGGGAAACAGCAATTTCCCGAAGATAATCAAGCCGTATTTCAATGACATCAGCCATTGAAGTCTCTTGCTCCGCCGCCTCAAGAGCCTCAGAAATCGAGGCACGGGCCACCGCTGCGCAAATCCGATCCGTCACGAAATATTCTCCTCCCTGAGCTTACGCATCATAGGCATCATAGATTTCTTCAGTCCGTTTCCAATGCACCGATTATATCCCGAACGGAATGCAGCTTTTCCCGAACCACATAGTCGCCGATACCTTCGACCACCTCTTCGCTGGCTCTGGGGTTAATAAAGCTTGCGGTCCCTATCTGCACGGCGGATGCCCCGGCCAGCATGAATTCCAGGGCATCTTCCGCCGATTCAATCCCGCCGATCCCGATCACCGGAATGGAAACGCATCCGGACACCAGATAGACCATGCGCAGGGCAACGGGCTTGATGGCAGGTCCGGACAGCCCCCCTATTACATTGGCCAGACGAGGCCGTTTAGTCCGCAAGTCTATGGCCATCCCGATAAGGGTGTTGATCAGGGAAACGGCATCGGCCCCCGCCTGCTCCACGGCACTGGCGATCTGGGTTATATCGGTTACGTTGGGAGAAAGCTTCACAATCACCGGCAAAGAGGTGTTCTGCTTGACCACCCGCGTAACGGCAGCGGCCATATCGGGATCGCTGCCGAAGGCTACTCCCCCTTTTTTGACGTTGGGACAGGAGATATTGACCTCGATCGCAGCAACGCCGGACACCTGCGAGAGTTTTTCCGTTATATGCCTGTATTCGTCCAGGGAATCCCCAAGAATATTAACAATTACCGGGGTCTTGATTCCTTGGAGATACGGCATCTTCTCTTCGATGAAACGATCGACGCCCACGTTTTCAAGCCCGATGGCGTTCAGCATCCCGCAGGAGGTCTCGACTATCCGCGGGGGAGGATTTCCCTGCCTGGGAAAAAGCGATATACCTTTGACCACAACCCCGCCTAAGCGGTGCAAATTGACAAGATTGACGAATTCCCGGGCATAACCAAATGTCCCCGAAGCCGTCATCACCGGGTTCTGCAACTCAAGCGTACCGATCTTTACCCGCAGGTCCGGGAATGAATCATGATCATCTATAAATTCCATCCCAGATCCTCCGCGTTAAAAACCGGGCCGTCCGAACAGACATGGACATACCTGTCGTCTTTTGCCTTTATGGTGCAGCCGAGACAGGCCCCCATCCCGCAGGCCATGACGCTTTCCACCGAGACCTGGCATTCAATACCCAGTTCCCGGCAATACGCAGCCACCGACTTCATCATCGGCTCGGGACCGCAGGAATAAACGATACAGTCATTCGAAAGGCTGAGAGTCCTCATGACATCGGTGACCAGACCGTGCAGGCCGAATGAGCCGTCATCGGTTGAACACATGAGCCCGATATTCAAAAATTGAAAATCATCGACCAGAGGTTCGATCTCTCCCTTGCTCCGTCCTCCCAGGATGATCATGTCGGAGTCGGTATTGTTTTTGATCTGGCATATCCTTTTAGCCAGGAAAAGCAGCGGAGCGATCCCCATCCCGCCGCCGATCAGACAAGCAGGCCTGGCAGGATCGATGCGAAATCCACGGCCAAGGGGACCGAAGACGGAGAGCGTTTCTCCCTCTTTGCAATGCGCAAGAAGCCCGGTGCCGCGGCCTGTAACCTTGAAGAGGATCTGCATCCGGCCATTACTGCTTGTCTGATGGATTGAAAATGGACGGCGCAGCAGCGGATCCTTGCTCTTTCCGGCCCGGATCATCACAAATTGTCCCGGCTTGGCAGCCTGGGCCACTTCCTCGGTCTGCAGTGTCAGGCGGACATTGGAGTCCGTCAGCTGCTCAAATCGAATAATTGTTGCATTTTCCTGGTATTGAGACATAGTGTACACGTAATCGGAACAATTTTAATAAACATCATTCAGTCCATTGAAGAGTCCAATGAATCACGATCCTCTTATCCTTGCATTCGCCCTGGTATTGGGCGCAACAGTCGGCAGTTTCCTCAACGTTGTTATCCTGCGCCTGCCGCTGGATAACGGTTCTATCGTTTTCCCGGCATCCCATTGCCCGCGCTGCAAAACGCCCTTGTCCTGGATGGAAAATATCCCTCTGATCAGTTACCTTTTCCTGCGCGGCCGCTGCCGCCATTGCCGGGCGCCGATCTCCCTGCAATACCCCATGGTCGAGGCGCTGACAGCCATACTCACGGCAGCCCTTGTTTACCGGTTCGGACTGACAATCACCAGCGCAGGCTACTTTGTATTCAGCACAGCGCTCATCGTTATCATCTGGATAGACATCCATCACCAGATCATACCGGATGCGATCAGTCTTCCCGGCATCGCCCTCGGATTTGTCTTCTCCTTCTTCAACTCTTTCATCAGTTGGCAGGACTCACTGATAGGGTTGCTGGCAGGAGGAGGCGTCCTCTACGCTGTAGCTCTCCTCTATCTCCTGTTAAGAAAACAGGAAGGAATGGGAGGCGGAGATATCAAACTCCTGGCCGTTATCGGCGCTTTTCTTGGCTGGCAATCGCTGCCCTTTGTCTTACTGATGAGTTCCATCACCGGCAGCTGTACCGGTTTGCTGGCCATGGCATTAAAAAATAAGAGCGCCAATACCCGGATTCCGTTTGGACCTTTTCTCTCCTGCTCCGCTCTAGTGTATCTGTTCTTCAGAGAGACCATCTTTCATCTGTTCCAGACCTATTACCTCTGAGTTTGCTGCATTCACCCTCAAGGGACCTTCAGTGGTTTCAGTCCAGCGGAACCGGAGCGGGAAAGCTCAGTTCTTCCAAGGCCCTTCCCTTCTGTAAGTACTTTCCGATAATAAGACCGATTGCTTTGGCGTCATTCAACTGCCTGCTGCTATGGCCGTATTTGGGATAAAATCTATGAAACCAAGATCTTCCCGACTCCGGAACTTTACCCGCAAGTTTCAGGAATACACCAATTGTACGCCATGGTTCAGCAACTGGGTGCGTGAAGACCACGGGACGTAAGACACTTGCTCCTTTCCTTTTCAGAAGACGTTTCAGCCCCCATTGGTGCATGCGCCAATATCCGCGGCACGAAATGAAAGGCAGGACTTTTTGCCCTTTTACCAACCGCTCACCGTCGCGGTCAAGCAGAGACAGGACAGGACCGCTGGGATGATAGGACCATGTCGGCCCTGCAAGGATAATAAGATCCCATGGTTGAAAACATGCCGGGCTCAATTCTTCAATGGACAGGCGTTTGCGAAAGAAGGTCGAAATCATCATTTTAACAGTGGCAAAATAGGACCCCGGCGGGAACTGTAAGGCCTGTTGCGTCTTCAGTTGCTGCCATTCGACCTGGATATCATACTCCTCCAGCCCTTTGCTTAATCCGTGCAAAAGGTTTCGGGTCTGACTGCTGAATGAAAAGAAAACTATAAGAACTCGCTGTCTATTCACGACATTTTCTCTGTTTTTTTTTTTAAAAGACAGACATCACCCGGATCTCGCACTATACAGCAGTACACGATAAAAAAAAAGCCCTCGATTATTCGAGGGCTTTTTTCCTATCAGAAAACAACTGCTGTTCAAATTCAGAAAAGCACGCTTTACTGGCTGCGCCGCACAACACCTCGCCGAACTTTTACGTACAGCTTCATGCCCGCTTGCCTTCGCTCCTGATCTTGATTGAAAAAAGAGTTTACTCTATCTCATGCTCCACACCGACTGCAATTTTGTAAAGGATGGTGACCAGGAAGAAGCCGGTAGCCCAAATTCCCACAGTAATGCCGATCTCGTTGGCGGTCGGATAATATTCAACCACATCACCAAGCATTGTCGGTACGAAACCGCCAAGAACAAAACCAAGGCCCTTGTCAATCCAAAGAGCGAGGAAGATCATGATACAGGCTGCCCCCAGCATCACGTCCGTCCCTTCCTTGAATTTCAGATAGGCAAAGAGCCCAAGACCTGCAAAATTCAGGAATACGGATGTCCACATAAAGGGAACCAGGTTATTATACACATGACCGTGCTCCGTCAGACCGAAAAAGAGATACTGCAGCGTATGAACCTCACCGGGTACATTTGAATAATACCCGACGAAGAATTCAAGTATTACAAAGAATGTGTTGATGATAGCCGCATACATGATGATGGTTGACAGTTTATCCAGAGCCTTTTTGCCCGCATCAAAATGGGCGACCCGTTTCATGACAAGACAGGCCAGCACAATCAGGGCAGGTCCTGCTGCGAAAGCGGAGGCCAGAAAGCGCGGGGCAATAATCGCCGACAGCCAGGAATGCCGTCCTGGCAGGCCGCAATACAGCATGGCGGTAACAGTATGAATGGAAACAGCGAAGGGAATCGAGGTATAAACAAAGAAATAGATCCATTTCGGCGGCGACACTTCCTTTCTCTCAGCAGTCAGGATAACCCAGCCGCAAAGGACATTCAGGGAAAGGTATCCAAGCAGAACTACCATATCCCAGAAGAGCATGGAATTGGGCGTCGGATGAATAATCATATTCAGCCCGCGCAGAGGCTGGCCAAGATCGGCCATGATGAACATCAGACACATGATGATGGCCGCAATGGCCAGAAACTCTCCAAGGATGGTCAACTTGCCAAAGGCCTTATAGTCGTGAATATAGTACGGAAGAACCAGCATCAAACCTCCCGCAGCAACACCGACCAGAAAGGTAAACTGAGAGATATACAAACCCCAGGAAACATTCCGGCTCATACCGGTCAACGCCAGGCCAAAGAGATACTGTCTGACATAACAGGCAGCTCCAATGGCAATAAATACGACAAGAAAGGCAAGCCAAATCCAATAGGCCGATTTGCCTTTAAGTATTTTTTCAATCATGACGACCTCACACTATGTAAAAGACTGATGGTTTTGTCCCTGCGGAAGGTTTCCGCTGGATAGTAAATTCTTTTGCAAGAACCTGCCTCACCTCTGATTTTTCATCATTGATATCACCAAATACCATCGCCCCGCTTCCCTTACAGGCTTCAACGCACGCAGGCTGCTGCCCGAGGGCAAGCCGCTCTCCGCAGAAATTGCATTTTTCTACAACACCGCGCATCCGGGTGGGAAAATTGGGGTTATACGTCTTGACATAGGGCCGAGGATCCTCCCAGTTGAAACTCCGGGCTCCGTAGGGGCATGCCGCCATACAGAACCGGCAACCGATGCAGCGATGATAGTCCATCGCAACGATTCCGTTATCCTTCTGCTTGAATGTCGCCTTAGTCGGGCAGACCCTTACGCAGGAAGGGTGCGCGCAATGGTTACACAGTACAGGAAATTCAGCCTCTTCGATATTCTTGGCAAGATGAGTGAAACTCTCTTCCGTAAAGGCATTCTCGAAAGGCGTTTTCCAGATCCATTTAATCTCGCTTTTCTGCTTGTCCGGCGGGAACTCCGGAACATTATGAGCCAGCGCGCAGGCTGCTATGGCCTGATCCAGAAGTTCTGGCTGCTCGATAAATTTGCGCATATCGATAACCATTCCATACTGTTTTCCGCTGACAGCATCCTCTTCGGCTCCAGCCTCAGCTGCCTTTGCGGCCTCTTCATGCTGTGGTGCCGCATAAGCAGCGGTGGTCGTCAACTTGGCAATGGCAGGGGCGCCGATGCCGGCTAATGCGGATATACCGGCAATCTTCAGGAATTTTCTTCTCTCGTTATCCATTAGTGCGTCTCCTTCTTCGATGCTGCCTGCGCAGGAGTCAGATGACAATCCCAGCAATAGGGCTTTACGGATGCGTATTCGTGGCAACTATCGCAGAACTTTTCTTTACTTGTATGACACTGCATACATGTCGTCTGCAGCCCTTTTCGATATTTTTTTCCGTCGACCTCCACCATGACGCGATCATCATGGCGAAGCACCTCATCCCGCCACTCATTGAGCAACTGCATATGCGTATCCTTCATCTCCTTGGCTGGCAAAACACACTGTTTCTGGCCGCCAGGGGGCGGTTCCGGCGTCGGAACGACACCTGCCTTCAGTCCGTTATATAAGACAGGAGACATCACAATAAGGACAAAGAGTATCAGTCCCGGTATTATAGTTCCTTTGTTATACATTATCGCTACTCCTCTATTCCCGGTCAGAATTAAAGCATAGTTCGAAGGCCGTCATCAAGATCGCCTCGCGTTTCGCCATCGATCACCAGAGCATTGCCGACAAGTTCAGTTACACCGCAGACCCTGACATCAGGATTCCAATAGTTCATCAAAGAGGTCAGCGTCGCACGGTCTATGGCACAGACGCAGGACAGCATATTGACGCCTTTCTTTTCATGGACATGTTTGACCGCATTGGCCCTCGGCAGACCCGCACGCATCCTGAGCTCCATGATCTCGTCGGTGTTCAGGCCCGTGCCCGACCCGCAGCAGAAAGTCTGCTCTCGAATAGTGTTTTCAGGCATCTCGACCCAATCAACCACATGATCAAGGATATAACGGGGTTCATCCATAAGTCCCATCGCCCTTGCAGGATTACAGGAGTCATGATAGGTCGCCTTGACGTGACTGTTCCGGCTTTTATCCAGCTTAATCTTCCCGTGTTTGATCAGGTCAGCAGTGAACTCGCTTATATGAACCATCTTCGTTGAAGCGGCATTGGTAAACGTGGTGCCGGTGATGGACGACACCGGGGTCTCCAGAAAATCTGCCGGCCCGTTCATTGTATCCATATATTGATGGAGGACACGCCACATATGGCCGCATTCTCCGCCGATGATATATTTGACTCCGAGCCTTTTGGCCTCGGCGTACATCTTGGCATTGAGCTTCTTCATCAGCTCGTTGTTGGTGAACAGACCGAAGTTGCCGCCTTCAGAGGCATAGGTGGACCAGGTATAGTCGAGTCCGATGGCCTCGAAGAGCAGGAGATAGCCCATGGCCGTATACAGACCGGGCTCAGCAAAAACGTCAGCCGAAGGCGTAATAAAGAGGACCTCGGCACCCTTTCGGTTAAAACTGTGATTGACCCTGATGCCCGTGAGATTTTCAATATCATCGGCAAGAAAATCAACGTTATCCTTGAAAGTATGAGGCTGAAGGCCCATGTGATTGCCTGTCCGGTTGGAATTCGAAGCAGGCTCAAGGATCCAGTTTATACCAATGCCGACCAGATGCAGCAGCTCGCGCACCATCATCGTCACCTCGGCGGTGTCGATGCCATAGGGGCAGAAAACCGAACATCTGCGGCATTCTGTACACTGGTAGGAGTACATGAACCACTCCTTCAGAACGCCCACAGTCATCTCGCGCGCGCCGGCCATCCTGCCCATAATCTTACCGGCAAGGGTAAAATCATTGCGGTAGACCGAGCGCAGCAGCTCGGCCCGCAGGACCGGCATATTCTTCGGATCGCCGGTTCCCAGGAAAAAATGACACTTGTCAGCACAGGCTCCGCAACGGACACAGCAATCCATGAAGATTTTCAGGGAACGGAACTTTTCAAGCCTTTCCTTCAATCCGGCAAGGATGATCTCCTTCCAGTTCTCCGGAAGTTTCCAGTCGTCAGCCTCCGGCGACCAGTCTCGGGCGTTGGGAAAGTGCAGGCCGTTCTGACTGTTCAGGTATTCGACCTTCTCTTTTTTGGCGGGGTACGCATAGTTCCCCTCTTTAAAGACGACAGGAATATCCATCCAGTCCCTGGTTGGTATCGCTCCAGTTGCCAAGGATGGTCCCTGCACTACGCTTTTCGATAATTGTTCTAATTTTGGAACTGCCATCGTTTTTTAATCCTCATAAGCTAGTATTGGGTCAACAGTAAGTGATTTCATCCCTTTTCAACTGGCAACTCTTTCTCAACCGGGATACCGGCCTCTACCATGAACTCTCTGAATTCATCCTCATATCCGGCGTAGGAGTGGGGCTTGATTTCCGGATTCCAGGGATTAATATACCGAACAGCCCGGCTGTTGTTCTTCATGTTTCTGGTGGGACTCAGGAAAACGCCGCCGAGATGCATGAGCTTGCTGAAGGGGAAATAGATAAGGAGTGTCGAGACAAGGAAAAGATGGATGTAAAAGATCGCTCCGAGTTTGGCCCCGATCACGGGAGAGAAGGTGACCAGACCGACAGCCAGCCGCTTTATGGTAAGGATATCGACATCGGTCCGCAGGAAATAGCGCATCAGGATGCCAGTACAGGCAATAGTGAAGATCAGGACCAGCGGAAAGAAGTCGTTGACGAGGGAAATGTATTTCACATGACGGTTAATGATACGTCTGCCGAAGAGATAGACCAGCGCCATCAGAATGGTTGCATCGGTGATATATGCATTGGGCGCACCGACCTGGAAAATGCCGTCTGCAAACTCAAGCCAGCTCATCCAGAACGGGGCCGGATCGAGAAACAACCGCATATGCCGGATGATAATAAGCAAAAACGAATAGTGAAACATCAACGAAAAGACCCAGAGCCACTTCGAAGATTCGTAGGTCAGATGGGGACCTTCATGAATCTCCGATTTGGTGTTTCTGAACAGGGATCTGAAGGTGACAATCTCAAGAATCATTCTGGCCACAACCTCGGAGGTGGTGTGGGGGCACTCAAGCTTATTCTGTTTGATGAAATCCAGGGATGCAGCCTGTCCGCAGGTTGTCTGGATAGGGAAGGGCACAGGAGACTTCGCCCATTGCACGACCCTGTAGATAAAGCCACCCGCAAAGACCAAAATGGCCAGATACGGCAACGCAACGCCAAACACGTATTGCATGCCCTGTATCTGGGATCCGAGCCCGGCAACTACGATCAATGCAATGACCACCAGGAATGAGAAGGCGTACTTCATTTCTTACCTCGCTTCAAATTAAACTGAATTTTTGGTGACCGCACCGGTGAGGTACGACACTCACACGGCCCGGAAACCAGTTAAATACTCTTGACCGTTTCGGAATTTTCCTTCCTGATATTATTCAGCAATGCCGTTGGGCACTGACTGTCTGTAAGAATATGAGAACCGGTTTTGACCTCTCTGATCCTGACCTGATAAAGGCGTTCCCGGCATTGCATATACACATCGAATGCGGAAAGCAGGGCCAGATCAACGGCAAATTCGAAATCATACAGATCACCCGCCAGCCCGCTGACCTGCTTATCCGCAGCAAGGACCTCACGGGTTATATGCTTCACCGCATTGATGGGAGCCAGGGCCTGGGACGGAGTGAACTCCTGCACGGATCGAATCAGCATAATCTGCTCCAGCGGAGCGAGGAATTCCTGAGGCTTGGCGTTTTCCGCCAGGAGAATAAACAGTTTTTTAAGGGCCTGACGGATATTACCGCCGACAGGATTTGCAAATGCATCCTTTTCTTTCAAAAAAAAGGCAGATGACTGATATGTGGACAGAGTATACTCCACCCACCTGCCAACAATCTCCTCCCTCTTGTTCTTCAGCACCTCGCCAAGATCCATCAGCAACCCGCCTTGCTCAGTTGATTTCTCAGTATAATCATGCAAAATTACAACTCATAATATAATGAATGACCATTCACAAAGGAGCATTTTTAGCATCTTTCCCGCCCTTTTTCAAGCACATTCTTTTTCGAAGAGGGCGGAAAATCGGTACAAACCGCGCTGCAGATTCAGAAGGAAACTCCATCCCCTTATCGATTCATATCAAGGATGATGTTCTTCGCCTCACCCACATAGGGATCCTGTTTCACGTCTTCCTTCCACTCGAGAGCCTCATTTTTTTTCGGCGGCTTCTTACCGGATTCAGTCTGCTCCTCATCATCAATAGCCTTCTGGTATTTCCGGTACTGGGCGCCGATCTTTTTCCTCTCCTCGCGGGACTCCTCCATCTTCTGCTTCATATCTGCAAGTTTCAAAGAAATGGCAGTCTGTTTACTGCGATCATCACTCTTTTTCGCTTCCTGAGCAATGACCTGCAGTCCTTCGTCATGCTCAACCCTCAGCATACTGGCCTTTCTGAGTGCATCAAGATCGATGGGTTTGCCGCTGTACTGCGTGAAAGATACAGGCCCGACCTGGTCCCAGGGGAGGGAATAATCAAGATATTTTTCACCCGACTTCAGATTCTGGAACAAACTCGGCAGGACAATATCGGGCTCAACCCCCTTATACTGGGTGGATCCTCCCGTAACACGGTAAAATTTCTGTATCGTCACCTTCAATGCACCGAGATCACCCATTTTTTTTATCTGAAGCACGGGCATATTATCATTGAGATTCAGGACGGTCTGCACTGTGCCCTTCCCATGGGTATGGGCTCCACCGACGATGACAGCCCGTTTATAGTCCTGCAGGGCCGCCGCGACAATCTCCGAGGCCGACGCCGAAAACTGGTTGACCAGCACGATAAGCGGCCCGTCATAATCGATTTTTGGCTCGTCGTCACTCAGCACCTTGGTCGTACCGTAGCTGTTCTTGACCTGAACAACAGGCCCCGCCCCGACAAACAACCCGGTCACATCCACCGCATCGACCAGCGAACCGCCTCCGTTATCGCGCAGGTCAAGGATGAGGCCTTCCAGCTTGGTCTTCTCCAGATCCTGGATCGCTTTTCGGGTATCATCAGTCACATTCCTGGCATCATCACCGTTTTTTGTTTTATCGAAGTCCCTGTAAAAGCTAGGGATCAGGATGTAGCCGATCTTACCGCCATCGGGAGAGTCCAGCACCGTGTCCTTGACAAAGGTTTCCTCTATCTGGACCACATCCCTTATAATCGGAATAACGACCTTCGTCCCGTCGGGTTTTTTCACTGTCAGACGGACCTCGGTACCCTTGGGTCCCCGGATCAGCCGAACGGCATCAGTGAGGCGCATATCGGTAATTTCCACAGGATCCGCCCCCTTTTCCGCCACCTGGAGAATGGTATCCTCTGCCTGAAGCAGCCCTTGTTTGGCTGAAGGACTGCCGGGAATTATGCTGACGACCTTTATCAATCCTCCCTCTTCGCGGAGCAGGGCTCCGATTCCGTCCAGACTGCCGCGCATCTGGATATCAAAATCCTCTTTCTTATCAGGGGGAAGGTAATCTGTATGCGGGTCGAAGGCCCTGGCGACGGAGTTGAAAAAGAGATCATACTGATCCTGCGGGGTCTCCTGATTGAGGCGGAGGAAAAAATCCTTATTGACCTTGGCCACCTTGTTGACAGCCTCCTTCCACAACGCGGCTTCGGTGGTTTTACCCTTTGGATCAGGGTTATTTTTCTGGTCCTCGACCAGGTCAAGATAACGTGAGATAACCTGGGCTTTCACGATTTTCCGCCATCTTTCATGCAGGCCGTCGAGATTATCGGCATAGGCAAGTTTTTCCGGATCGGTCTCCATGGTTTCTTCGCTGTTCACATCAAAGCCTGCGACAAGTATCTGATCCACCATCTTCTCGACCTGGCCTATGCGCTCCTTGATGATATCATAGCCGGCCTGCGGCAGGACAAGAGTGCCATGCTCCAGGCTGTCCGCTATGGAGGGAACAAAGGTGCGCAATTGCTCCACGTCATCTTTCAGCAGGAACCGCTTCTGATAATCCATCTGTTTCAGATAAAGGCTGAAGGCAGCCTGACACAAATCTCCATCCATTTTCTTATCGCTGAAATGAATGGCAGGAAGCTGTTTATCCAGCATATAGCCGATCAGCTGGTTCCTTTTCTGGTCAAGCCCCTGGGTGTCTTCTTTCGCATTTCCGGAACCGGCAGTGCATAGAATGAGAACAACAAAACCCGCCAGACAACGTTGAAGTAATTTTTTCATAAACATTCCATTGTGAATAAAACCGGCTTGAACGCAGGAGATACGGCCGAAAGGAGACTGCCTGAAAGACATAACAAAAGCATCATACAAATACCATCGAAAAATGGGGGTGAAAAAAAAATGCCGCCTCCGGAAGAACAGCGCCAGCATCAAAGATGCCTCCTTTCGATCTGAAGGCAATATTTTTCTATATCCTCCGGAAGCTGGCGGTGAACAAGCCCCAGGTCGCGGGCAAAAGACAGCAATTCCTGCAATGAGCAGTTAAGGCCTGCCGCCGGAAAAACGCCGTCCTGAACCTCGACGGCCAGAAAGGCCTGCAGCGCGGCCGCGGCCTCCTGCAGCAGAGAGACCGGATCCACCTGATTGCGTTCATGGAACACTTTGAATCGCTTCCAGTTTTCCATGGACCGCTTCAGGCCGCGATAGAACGACTTTCCCCGGTTTTCCGGCAGCATATCGCGGAGAATGATATCGCGGTAACGCATTTTCGCAGCGTCCAGCAAACGCCCCCTCTCCGCCTCGGTCAACTCCAGATGCGGGCCATCATTGTCTTGGGTCAGATAGTAGATGGAGGAATGGTAGGCCACTTCGGGAAGCTCACCTGAATCGCGGACCAAATGCCATTCATTATCCAGTAATTCTTCGCGCTTACTGCTGGTTGTCATCTTCTGCAAGCCCGAAAATAGTCCGCAGCAAGTCGGCCTTGGCATTGCTGTCCTGTTTGCAGGAATCCTTTTTCAAAAAGAGCAGAGGATCATAGAGCATCTTGGAGATGATAGCGCCTGCCATCTTCTCGACGGCCTGCTGCTCCTTCCCGGAAAGCCCCTGAAGCCTGGGCAAGGTCTTTTCCAGTTCAAGCCTGCAGATTTCCTGGGCCTTTTTCTGGAGCGCGGCAATAGTCGGCGTTACCGCCATTCCTTTAAACCAGCGCTGAAATTTCAAAACCTCCTCATCCACAATCCGGGCTGCCTTGACTGCCTCCCTTTCCCGTTCCGTCTTATTCAGCTCAACCACTGTGGTCAGATCGTCGATATCGTAGACAAATACATTCTCCAAATCATTCAGCTCCGGATCAAGATCGCGGGGAACGGCTATGTCGATAAGAAAGAGGGGCTTATTCCTTCTGAGCCGCATGAGCGGCCGGACTTCATCCTTCTTCAGGATTATGCCCGATGCCCCGGTTGAGCTGATCATAATATCAACCCGCTCCAGTTGCTGAACAAGTTCACCCAGCGACACCGCCTTGCCGTTGAACCTCTCTGCCAGATCCACAGCTCTGGCCAGGGTCCGGTTGGCAACAACCACCTCCCCTACGCCCTGGCCGACCAGATGCTCGGCGGCGAGTTCAGCCATCTCGCCTGCACCGACCAACAGCACCTTTTTGTCCTGCAGACTGCCGAAGATCTTCTTGGCCAGTTGCACCGCAGCATAGCTGATGGACACCGCCGACGAGCCGATACCGGTCTCGCTTCGGACCCGTTTGGCCACCGAGAAGGATTTATGCAGCAGCCTGTTGAGAAGCGGCCCGGTGCATTGCTGCCTTGAGGCATGGCGATAAGCCTCCTTCAACTGCCCCAGTATCTGGGCCTCGCCGATGATCATCGAATCAAGACTTGCCGCCACCATGAACAGATGGCTCACCGCCTTTTCATCATAGTATATATAGGTATATTCACGGCATTTTTCAGTTAAAATCCTCCCTTCGAACAAAAACCGGACCAGATCATCTTCCAGGGAAGGACAGGCTTCGGCAAGAAGGAGGATCTCTACACGGTTGCAGGTGGAGAGCAGATAGTATTCCTTACAGCCCTGTATCCCCGAAAGGCGTTTCAGCGCCTCTTCATACCCGCCGGTCAACGCAAGCTGTTCGCGGACCTCAAGGGGTGTCGATTTGTGATTGACCCCGATCAGGAGAATTCTTTCAGCGGGCATAACTATGCGCTCCTCCAAGCAGGAAGGTCACGCCCCAGAGGGTGAAGAGGACCGCGCAAAACCCCAGAATCGCCATGACAGCGGCCCGTTTTCCACGCCAGCCCACAGTGATGCGCTGATGGACCTGAATCAGATAAATAAACCAGGTAATAAGGGACCATGTCTCCTTCGGATCCCACTGCCAGTAGGTTCCCCAGGCCTGATGCGCCCACATGGTCCCTGTGACGATGCCCAGTGTCAGAAAGAGAAAACCCGCAGTCAGGCAATGACTGTTGAGCTGATCCAGGGCCTCAAGCGAAGGAAGCCTGGAGAAAAAATAACCGAAGCGCTTGCTCTTCAACTCTTTTTCCTGAAGGAGATACATCAGCCCGCCGCAGAAGCCCAAAGCCAGAAAACCGTAGGCGACAAGCGAGACGCCTGCGTGGACCGGCAGCCAGAGGCTCTGCAGCGCCGGCACAAGAGGAGCGGTTTCGCGAGAGACTGAAGCGGCAATAACCAGGAGGAAGAAAATCAGCAGGGAGACAAAGGTGCCAAAATTCTTCACAGTGTATCGCCATCTGAAGGAAAGATAGGCCCAGGTCGTGGCCCAGGCAAAAAAGGCGATGGCCTCATGCTGGGAGGTCACCGGTGCGTATCCCGTCAGCCAGTAACGGGATACGATATAGGCAGTCTGCAGGATTCCGGAGAAAATCAGGACCCTCCGGGCAATAGTACGGACCTCTTTTTTCCTGCTGATGAAAAAAACGACATAGGCGGCGCAGGACAGGAAGGTCACGGCAAGAACTGTCTGAAAAAGCAGATAACTGATTTGGGTCATCATAGTCTTCAAGGCATGGATTTACGTCGTTTATCGGTTATAGCGATCATCCGGCGAACCGGTTCCGCTCCCCTTTTCGGGACCTCCGGATGAAGCGATACCGGCAACCAGCCCGGCCACGTCGATTGTTGCAGGCAGGACAATGGAGAGTCTTTCCCGTATCGCCGTCCAGTCCTTATCGCGGAGTAAGGGCAACAGATCCATCTCCAGAATTTTCTCAAAAAGAAGCTGATGCAGCGAAGAGGATGCGCCGTCACCGACCACCACACTCCTGATTGAGGAAAACAGCATAACCAATTGTCCGTATTCACAGCCGAATTCCCGTTCCATCCTTCTTCTTATCCACGCGGACAGAGCGGGGCTGCCGCCGCTGGTGGATATGGTGAGGAGCAGATCGCCCTGCCGCACCGTCGCCGGTAGCTGGAAGGAACATTCTTCCGATTTATCCGCAATGTTAATCAGGATATTACACTCTCTCGCCTCGTCGGCCACCTGCCGCTGGACATCAGAATCATCCGTTGCCGCAAAGGCCAGAAAAGCGCCCCGCAGATCACCGGGGCGGTATTTCCTCCGCAGCCATTCAATCCTTCCCCCGGCGGCGAGTTCCATAATCCGGGCGCAGGCAACCGGACTGATCACCCTGATTCGCGCACCACAGTCCAGAATCGGCCCCACCTTTCTGGCGGCAACCCCTCCGCCTCCGACAATCAGGCAAAAACGCCCGTGGATATTGAGATTAACAGGATAAAAGGGCATGAGTCAGCACAGCATGATCAATGTTTTCGTTTAAGACAGTTGACAAGAATGGAGACCTCCCCTCTAGGTGTCTTGAGTGACTGCCGTCCCACGGCGATATCAAAATCCTCCTTGGCTATCTCCAGAAACTGCGGCAGACATTTCCTGCGGGCATCATGGGCGAGATACACAAGCCCGCCGGGTTTCAGATAGGTTTTTATGAGAGAATAGATGGGATGCAGGAACTCCTTCCTGAAAAGGATTTCTGCTCCGGCGATCACATCGAAGAGCGGCAAGTCGGCGGGAGGGGCAAGCCAGTCAAGAAGGATGGACCGGACCCCGGACAGCCCCGAAGCGGCACAACTCACCCTCTGGAAATCAAGGATGATATCCTCATAATCGCTGAGAGTTACCTCAAAACCGGCAGCGGCAGCGGTGAGACCGGGGGCGCCGAGGCCCGCCCCCAGTTCAAGAAGCGTCCGTCCTTGCCTGACAGGCTGCGAACACAGCACATAGGAGAGCACCAGAGCCGCCTCCCAAAGTCTTATCCAGAAGGGGAATTCCGAGACATCGGCAAAGGGATCCCTGCCGTCGAGGACCTCCTCCAGATCGGCAGCCTTCAGAATCCGGACCGTCTTTTCCCCAACCTTCAGCTTATCGAAGGTGAGTGCATATTTTTCTCTGATCCGGTTATAGATCCGGCGTTCATGTTCCGGTAAATTTCGTATATCCATAAAATAAGGGCCACAGCAGCCCGACGCTCCACACCAAACACTCTCTTTACGGACCGGAATCCAGAGATGTCGTGTACAAAAAATTAATTGATCGCAAGAGCTCGACAGTCCTGGCGCCGCACGACCGTTATCACTTCATCACGTCCTTGATATCATTAGCCAGAACTCCATGCGGAACAAGCCCGGAGTATTTTTTTACGATGACACCCTTCCGGCTGACAAGAAAGGACGTCGGGATACCATAGACGCCGCCGAATCCTCTGATCGTCTTACTGTCCGCCATGACGACAGGGTAATTTATTCCCTTTCTTTTCACCATTGTATTGACAATCAGGGGGCCATTCTCATCCACAGACAGGCCGATCACCGAAAACCCCTCCCTGGCAAACTCCTTTTGCAGATCGATCAGACCGGGGACCTCTTCCATACACGGAGGGCACCAGGTGGCAAAGAAAACCACAAGGAGAACCTTACCGCTGTATTGGCGGGAATCAACGGTCTTTCCTTCCGTTACATCGGGCAAGGCAAAGGCCGGCATATCTGTTGATGCATACAGCGCTCCACCCGGAGAGAACACCAATACCGCAAAAAAAACAGCTGCGAGAGAAAGGACGCAGAAGGGGGTATTTTTCATCGTTGAGCTCCACAAGTAATTTCGAAAACCAATCAGGCATGATACACTTCTCCGATAAAATATTCCTCATTTTTCGTCATTCTTCAATTTTCCGCAACCTGTTTAAAAACCTGCGGCCGCGTGAACTCTCGCCCTCCCCGCAGGTCATAGATATCCGCGAAACCGTTCAGTCTCATTTTCATCCTCCCAGGAATTGAGCAAAAAAAGGGAGAGAGATGGGTGTAATAAATTGCAAAACATGCTAGACTGTGCTCCGTTTACGGTTTATCCACGATATTAAAGCTTGCAAGGAACTCTCTATGACGATTTTTCGATCCCATATTTCACGACTGCCGCTGAAAAGATCCGTTTTTCTTTTCTCCCTCGTTTTCTCGCTTCTTGTTGCTGGAAATTCCATGGCCAAGGTCGTTGACCGTGTTGTGGCGGTAGTTAACGATGATGTCATTCTCCTCTCCGATGTCGAAAGCACGGGCAAGACGTTTTTTGAGCAGGTGAGGGCGCAGACGCCTGAAGCATCCCGCGAAGAGGCCCTTGGAAAGGCCCGAAACCAGGTCATCGAGAGCCTGATCGAAAAAAGCCTCATTGTCCAGAAGGCCAAAAAGGATAACGTTACGGTCTCCGACGAGGAGGTCAAGAAAGCCTATGAACAGATGGTGAAACGCAGCGGGCTGTCAGAGGATGCATTCATTGAAAAATTGAAAGAAGCAGGGCTTTCAAAGGATAAATATATTTTTAATCTCCACCAGCAGGTCCTTCAGGATAAGCTCCTCAATATTGAGGTCCGGTCAAAGGTTGTCATCACCGACACCATGATCAAAGCCTATTATGACGAGCATCACGGGATGGTGCCCGAAAAACCCGCCAAAGGCGGGTATGCCCTCCTCCAGATAGGATTTTCCTGGGAAAAATCAGCTGGCGCTCCAAAATCAGCCCCGGAATATGCCGATGAAGCAACGGCCCAGAAGGCTGCAGAACGCGTCCTCAGCCTGGCCAAAGAAGGACAGGACTTCAGTGAGCTTGCCAGAAAATATTCCAACTTGCCGTCCGCTTCGGATGGAGGCGACATCGGAGTTTTCCAGGATGACGAGATAGCCGGGGATATGCGGGAGGCAGTAGTCCACCTCAAACCAGGCGAAATCAGCTCCATCATCAAAACACCTGCCGGATACCAGTTTTTTAAACTTCTTGGCAGCAAGGAAGGTGTGGATACACAAAGCTCCTACGAGACGTCCAAAGAGACGATCAGGGAAACACTGTACAAACAAGAGCTTATGAAAATGTTTGATGCGTGGGTAAAAAACCTGAAAGAGGAAGCATACATACACAAATTATAACCAGATATTTTCCGCGATTCGACCTTTTTGCACTCCGGGACCTGCAATCCCCTGGCTGCCGATCGTAATCAAAGGCCGCGACTCAGAGCCGACCTCTAACACTCAACCCCTTTTTAATCCACCATGACCCAACAGACGGTTAATGAAACGTCCTCATCTGATATTGAATCCCTGGGCCAGTTTCTCCAGAGGCGGAGAACAGAAAAGGCTGTCGATCTCTTTCAGGTTGCAGAAGAAACACGAATTCCACTGAGCACGCTTGAGGCGATGGAAAGAGGCGATTATGCCAGCCTGCCGGCCAACCCCTTTGCCCGCGGCTTTTATACGATATACGCCCGCTTCCTCGGCCTGGACACCGTGGAAGTGCTCGAACGATATGCCAGAGAGCGCAATATATCGCTGAATAACCAGAAAAATATCCTCAAGGCCCCGTCGATACTGGGTAAGACTGCCAGCCCAATGGCGGAACGGCCCTTGATCACGCCTTTCTCCATGCTGGCGTGCAGTCTGGTTGTTCTTATTTTGCTTGTCGTCGGCTTCAGTTGGTTTTTTTCCTGGAATCCTGCGAATTTCCTGAGCGAGAAACTCCGAAGCTTCGGAAAGCAGCCCGCCGTTGAACAAAAAACGGACGGCAACAGCTCTTCGGCAGCCCCCTCTGCAGGCACCCCCTCATCGCAGGCCGGCACCACTCCGGGACATACCGAAACAAGTCAGATTGCCGCCATCCCGTCTTCCGCAAACTACACCCTCCTGGCGGAATTTCAGGATCCGACCAAACTGACGGTCACCGTCGATGATCAATGGCCGATGGAGGTCACCTTTTCAGCGGGTCAAACCGAAACCTGGCACGCGACACACGCCATTACCATGATCCTTCCCGCCCAGACCAAGACACGCTTGAGCCTGAATGGGGCAGTCCTAAGCCTGCCTGCGCCTATCGACGGATTCATCACCGTTGTAATCCCCGGTTCTCCTCCGAAATGACCCGCATGCAGGTCTTACAGGAAGGGAGACTCTCCTTCCGCACCAAGCACAGGTGTATTGCAGCGGAAAACCGCAGGCGCCACCCTTAACCCTCATCTCTTCAAAAGGTCGCATGTCCCCTCCCGAAATGGAGACCTCTGCCATTGTCCTTGATTGCCGCGACCATGGCGAGTCTGACAAGATCGTTACTTTTTTATGCCCGGAGGCAGGCCGTCTCTCCGGCATCGCCAAGGGGGCAAAACGAAGCAAGCAGCGTTTTGTCAACAAGCTGGAACTCTTCTCCCTGCTCCACCTTACCTATTCCCTTCCTCGCCACGGCGACCTGGCCTTTATCGCAGCAGCCGAGCTTCAATGCAGTTTTCTCAACCTGCGCAAGCATATAGGGCTCTATAACGCTGCTACTGTGGTCCGGGAATTCATCCTTGCCGGAACCAGCGAGAAGGAGCGCAACGAGAAGGCCTTTGAGATCCTCCTCTGGGCACTGCACTCTCTGGACAAAAAACACCCCAGCCATACGGTCGTAATCCTTTTTCTCCTCCGCTTTTTCGAGTATATCGGTTACAGACCGGATCTCCTCCACTGTCACCATTGCGGGCGGTCCACAGCCACGGAGCGGACCTCGGAATTCAACTATATGACGGGCTGCCTGATCTGCGAGGGCTGTTCGCTCCACAGCCTCCAGACCACCGTCCCCCTGTCGCTGGGAACGATCAAGCTCCTGGCCAATGCCCAGAATCAGCCACTGGAACGCCTGCATCGCCTGCAGTTTTCCTCTCGGGCTCAGGCGGAATCCCTGAATATGCTGCACCATTTCGGACGCCAGCTTCTTCAACGGGATATCCATTCCTGGAACGCCCTTTTAGATCCGGAGGCCCCAGGACCGGAGACTCCATACCGGAAGGGCAGAAACTTCCTCCCCTGAAACAATGCTTGCGGAAGCTGCAGGCTGTCATCCTCCGGCTCCCGGTCTCTTCTTCTGCGCAGCCTCCGCGGTCTCCCCCCTGTACCGTATCTCTCCGCACGATTCGACGATGGATGACCCGTCGGAGAGCCTCAGCATCAGCGCCCCATCGTCCTGCAATCCGGTAACTGTCGCCTCGTAGAGAGGATTTTCGAAAATATTGCGGCCGAAGACCACCCTTCTGCCGAGTGTATCGGACAGTTCCTTCCAGCGCCGGAGCAGCATATGCTCACCGCCGTCTCCGGAAAAGCCGTTTTCGCGCAGGGTATTGGCCTCCTCAAAATAAAGCAGGCCCAGATTCCATGTCAGCTTGGCCAGAAAGGTCAATTGAAAATGAGGAAGATCAACAGGATGGCCCAGCACTTCAGCCAGGGAGACGGCACTGCTCTGCAGTTCTTCGGGAAATCTCCGATTGTTGAGATTGATCCCAAAGCCGACCAAGTCGTACTCTTCACAATGGCGCGGCCCGGAAAAGCCCTGAATGAGAAAACCCGCAACCTTTTTCCCGCCGATGAGGACGTCATTAACCCAGCGCAGACAGGCGTTGGCGCCCCCTTCCTGGCGGATAGCCTCGCAGCAGGCAACGCCCACGGCCAGAGACAGAAGCGGCCTTGATGCCGGCAGCAGCGTATTGACATGGATCAGGCAGCCCCAGAGCCCGCCGGGCGGAGCATGCCACTGACGGCTAAAACGGCCCCTCGAACAGCTGAGGCTGTCGGCCACAATGGTTGTGCCGCTGGCCACAGACCTGTCGGACTCTTCCATGGCGATAATGTGGGCGAGGGCGTGATCCATGGCCCGCGTCAGGGCAGGATGGTGTTGGATTGCAGACCCGACAAAGGCCCCGTATCGCAGGACAGCCGATGCCATGCCGCCATGGGCGTGTCTCCGCAAGGGGAGTTCGCGGTCCTGTATAAATCTCCGCAATTCCCCGGACTGGCCGTTCTCAATCGCCGGACCCGCCATAATTTTCCTCATCGGGATCCCGTGTTTATTGCTCTATTCCGTATCCCAGTCGGCTTTGACTTTCGTGACGATTTTCTGGATCAGAGGCAGTTTCTCCGGCCCGCAGACCCCGATCAGGGGATCCCCTTGAGCCACTGAAACTCCCGGCTTGAAATAGATCGAATAGATTACGCCCGGTTCCCCTTCATAATACACAGGAGTATCACGTTTCATCAGGGACATGGTTATAATCTCATCCCCCGGATTGATGGTTATTGCCCGAGCGCCCTTCTTTTCGATACGGGACTGGATATCCAGTGAAAAGAAATACTTGGCTTTTTCAGGAGCAGGAAAGAGAAAAAGAATCTCTTGTAAAATATTTTCAACGATTTCCTTTTTCTTCAACGGATGGCGGATGGTCATGAGCGTCTCTCCAGCCTCGACGAATTTCCCGTTAAGGCCTGTATTGATGCCGGCCACCGCGCCGTTAATCTGAGAGGTCACGATCTTTGAATTCCGTTCCCTGGTTATCTCATAGAGGCCGGTTCCCGGCAGATGCATCCACTCACCGGCGGGGGCTGCCACCTCTGCACCCTCCGCCACCAGACAACGGACAAGCCCGGTGTGGATCGCACGGATATCGATATACTCATACGGATCCGATCTGTACTTTTTGAAAATCTCGTCAAAGTCTATTTCATTCGCCATTCTGACAGCCTGCACAGGTAATAACAATCCGATAACGCAACATTTCGAAATTTTCCGTTCCTATCATCACCTTTTTTGCTGATTCGCGCAATCAGGAGAATCACATCACCATCTCCCGGCATCTAAGGACGCCACGGAGTGTATAATTCTACTGAGATACCATTCCCATGGCAAGTCTATTCTACTCGGCTGAACGTGTAAACCTGGTTATAACAGATGGTATCTCCGGGCTGGAAAAAAGTTGACGCAACCAGAAATGACGATAGTATACCTTGCCATTCGGCATTATTTGACAACACACCACCATATTGGGAATATATGAAACACAATGTATTGAGTCTTCTGCTTGCAGTCGCTGCCTGGGTCGCCTTCACTGACTGCGCTGCTGCACGGCATACCTGCGCAGCGGCTTCGCATCCGGCCACGTTCCAGATGCGTCTGGTTCTGGACGCGCCTTCAAACGATTCGACACGGATGAGAGTTGTTCACAAGAGGGAAAGCACAGCTCGCAAGGAAGTCCTTTATGTCCAGAATGCAGTTTTGCTCGACCAGACCGCACTGAAGTCTGCCAAAGTGCAAGAGGACAATTTGGGCAATCCTCAGATTGCCGTCACGCTCACTGAGTATGGAGGGAAGCAATTCGCGGAATTGACCCGGCAGAATATTGGCAAGCGTCTGGCGATTGTCATTGACGGCCAGCTTTTTTCCGCCCCCAGAATCATGGTGGAGATTTCCGGCGGTAAAGCGAACATCGGTGGTGGCTTCAGCAAACAAGAGGCGGAAGCGTTGGTCGCAAGGATTAATTCTTCATTGAGCCGATGAATACCGAACCACAGCAAGGAGCGGCGGGGGCCAAACCGTTATTCGCGATGAAACCTTGATGTATGACCTGCATCTGGTCGTTGATTTCATGCACATCAGGGTAGCCCTGAGGCGTTCCCCTTCCGATGGTTCTTTTCTGTTTTCCCTGTGAGCAGGAGATGGTATAGTGACCGCCAGCGGACCGGGAAACGCCGCATCAAGGCCGCCCGCCTCCTCCCCGGCATTCCCTACAACCGATTGGGCAGAGCCGGAAATTTTTCGATTGAATCCACAGTCAGCAAACCATGCCAGAATCATCCCCCCTCAAAGATACCCTGTTCAAGGTCGGATCTGTCCCTGAGGATTTTGTTTTTTCGGAACGTGTCGTCGAGGTCTTCGACGACATGCTGGACCGCTCAGTCCCTTTCTACCGGGAAGTTATCCGGGCCACAGCAAGCCTTCTGCAAACCTCCCTGGCCCCCGGGGACCGGGTTGTTGATCTGGGCTGCTCCACCGGAACAACCCTGCTTGAGCTGAGCAGACTCCTGCCGGAGGCCGGGCTGCAGTTTGTCGGCGTCGATAATTCCGCAGCCATGCTGGATAAGGCCAGGATGAAGGCCGAACTCTTCTCGAAACAGGGTATCCTTACCTTTTTTGAAGAGGATATCACCCGTCTGCACTCCCCTGGAACCGGCGCCTTCATTGTCAATTATACCCTGCAGTTCATCCGTCCCCTGCTGCGCGAAAGCCTTCTCCGGCGTCTGCACGCCGATCTGCGCCCGGGAGGCATCCTGATCATCAGCGAAAAGACCATCAATCAGGACATCCGGTTGAACAGGGAGTTCATTGAAATCTACCATCAGTTTAAACGTGACCGGGGCTATTCCGAACTTGAAATCGCCAAAAAGCGTGAGGCTCTTGAAAATGTTCTCATTCCCTTCACCATTGACGAGAACAAAGCCCTCTTGAAACGGGTCGGTTTCGTCTCCGTCGAGACCTTTTTCCAGTGGTTCAATTTTTCCTCCTTTATAGCAGTCAAAGGTCTTTGATCTCCATGGATTATATCTCGTTACTGCCGGAGACGGCGCAAGCCGAAAGCATCCGGACCATCCGGCAGAAACGTCTGGATTGGGCCGGCCAGGATAAAAAGGGATTCCTGCGTTACCGGAAGCCTGCCGAGCGCCTGGCGTCCTTCACGGCCAGGCATGTGGACTGTGAAGGCGATATTGTAACCATAGGCGCCGTGGGCGAGAGAACCGAAAAAGAAAGGGAAGCCATCAAGAACGATCTCAGGGCCTTCATGCCCTGGCGGAAGGGGCCTTTTTCGGTCTTCGGGATCGATGTCGATGCCGAGTGGCGGAGCGAGCGGAAATGGAGGCGGCTCCTGCCGGTGCTTCCGGACCTGAAGGATAAAATCGTAGCCGATATCGGCTGCAACAACGGCTACTACATGTTCCGGATGGCGCCCCTCAGGCCCAAACTGGTCCTTGGCCTGGAGCCGACGATCCAGCATTACACCTGTTTCAACGCCTTAAACGGTATGGCCGGATTGGCCAATCTGCATATCGACCTCCTGGGCGTTGAACATCTGCCGCTTTTTCCCGCCTGCTTCGATGTGATCTTCCTGATGGGAATCATCTATCACCGGCCATCCCCCGTCGACGTCCTGCGGGATGTCTATGCGGCTCTGCGGCCCGGGGGCACCCTGATTCTGGAATCCCAGGCCATACCCGGAGCAGAGCCCGTGGCGTTATTTCCCCGGAAGACTTACGCCAAGGTTCCGGGAACCTATTTCGTCCCCACCGGGATCTGTCTGAGCAACTGGATGGAAAGGACCGGGTTTACCGGCGTGGAGATTTTCTGCAGCCACCCCATGTCTGAAGCCGAACAGCGCCGGACCGACTGGATGGTCTTCGAGTCTTACAGCGATTTTCTTGCCCCCGATAATCCGGCCCTGACGGTGGAGGGCTACCCGGCTCCGCACAGGGTCTTTCTCGTCGGCCGGAAAAACTGAAAGATCACTTGGCTGGTCTATTGCCGTCAACGGTTTTTTTCATGCACATCGGGAGCCTGCCCTTGCGTCCATGAAAGGCAGTGCACAGCAGGCACTGGCCGTGCAGGATGCAATTCCCGGGACACGGGCAGGCTGCAAGACCGCGCTCCTCGGGGGTAGCCGGGACCCCGGCATCCAGATCGGCGAGGTGGGCCATGGCAATGGTGCGTTTCCTGTCCTGGGCGTCAGGATCGTTCTTCTGTCTCGAATCAGACACTGCCGACCTCCTTTGGATCCCCTCATCCCGACATGACGGGCAGGGAATGAACGTGTATCCGAGACCTCACGATCTCATTTTCTCAGCCGCTTTTCAGGCCTGCATTCTCTCATTTTGCATCTGCTCCCGGGTCCTCAGGTTCGCAAATATTTCCCGGTTCTTAACAAAAAATAATGCTAAGAGTTGCCTTTACCGAAGACTATGGTATACAATTGCAAAAATTTATCACTATTTATTTGCAACCCACAAGGAGCCATATTCAATGGACCACACGAAATGCACACTGTTCAGCGGCGGCCTGAAAGGCGCCGAGGCAACCTTCGGTGAGGCAGCCGAAAAGATGAAGATCAAAGAGGTTATCTATACCTTTGAAGGCCATAAGCTCTGCCGGGATAAAAATGCCGTCATTCTCAGCCAGGATGAACTGGAGCGCGGAGATATCAGCATGGAACTGGCTTCCAGAATGCTGAACCGTACCTACTATGAGACAGATAAGATCAGAAAAGTCCTGCAGACCATCTTCCACATGGTCAACAGCGGCCACCAGATCTTCGTCATCGGCTCGATTCAAGTTGATGGCTCGGTTAAGGGCGGGACCGGCTGGGCCGTTGAACTGGCCAAAATGTTCAATCGTCCCCTCCATGTCTTCGATCAGCCCAACAAACAGTGGTTCACCTGGAAGGACGGCTGGAAAGAGGATTCTCCCAAGATAGAGTACGACACGTTTGTCGGCTCCGGAACCCGCTATCTCAATGATGCTGGCAGAGAGGCAATTGAAAAGCTCTTTGCCGATTCATTTGCATAAAGCAGCTCTCTTTATGGAAAAGCAGAGGCCGTGTCCCGGACTGCATCGCGCCACGGCCTCCGGCATAGAAAATGTTTTCCAGACTTGATTTTGCATGCCGATTTTCTCCGATCAGCGAGAACATGAGGCCTTCCTTTCAGACCAGGAACAGGTGACGATCATGGCTGAAGAAAAAAGACGGTTCAGCCGCATTGGTTTTCAGGTGGCTGCAGAACTCACAGTGTACGATGCAACATTGAAGACAGCGCAGCTGGAAAATCTCAGTATCGGCGGGTGCCTGTTCGAGACTTCGCAGGAATTCCCCAGGGATACACCCTGCCAGTTGACAATTCTGCTGGATGGAACCGCTGAAAAGATTCTGGTGGCAGGAGTCATCGTCCACTCAGAGCAGGGGAAAACCGGGATCAGGTTCACCGGGATTGCCCCGGACAGCCTGTTCCATCTCCGCAACATCATCCGGTATAACGCCCCGGATCCTGATCAGATCGATCAGGAAATCGGCGATCATCCGGGGCTTGTCTGACCTGGCGCTCCCGTATTTCAGCCCCAGGCTGACCAGAACCCTCCCCTGCTGTTTACCCTGCAGGATCAAGGCGATATGGCCGTTGATCCGATCCAGGCCGATGCCCCGGCACAGGCCTCCCCGCTGCGGGAACTTCCACTGACCCGCCAGGCGCACCCCGGTGTGCAGGCGTTCAGGCCAGAGGGCAGTTCCGGGAATCTCCCCCTGTCTCCTTTTTCAATGCCTGCCTGATCGAAGGCCCGGCTCTTACCGGCTGGAAAGGATCCCGGTCAGGGCCTCAACCAGCCTTGCGCATTCGTTGTCAGTGCCCACGGTGATCCGCAGAAACTGCTCGATGCGCTTCTGCCGGAAATGCCGGACCAGGATGGACTTGCCGCGAAGCGAGAGGGCAAGCCCCGCGGCATCAGCACCGGGATGGCGGGCAAAAATGAAGTTGCACTGCGAGGGCAGGACCTCGAAATCCAGCCTCTGCAGATCTGCGACAAGCCGGTCCCTGGTCTCTATGATCTTCCGCCTGGTCTTCTGAAAATAGTCATCATCCTCGAAGGCCGCCACCGCCCCACTGATGGCCAACCGATCCAGCGGGTAGGAGTTAAAACTGTTCTTGACCCGGTCCAGAGCCTCGATCAGGCCTGCATTCCCCATCGCCAGCCCTACCCTCAGCCCGGCCAGCGACCGGGATTTGGACAGGGTCTGGATGATCAGCAGGTTGGGAAAACGATCAATAAGGCCGATGGCGGTCTGGGCTCCGAAATCCACATAGGCCTCATCGATCACGACAGCCGATCCGGTATTGCGCGTAAGAAATCGCTCGATGTCGGCAAGCGGCAAGGCGCACCCCGTCGGGGCATTGGGATTGGCAAAGATCACACCTCCATTGGGCTGATCGTAGTCATCCAGATCAATCCGGTACGTCCCGGTCAGGGGAATGGTCCGGAAATTTATCTGGTAGAGTCCGCAGTAGACCGGATAAAAGCTATAGCTGATATCGGGAAATAGCAGCGGCTGCTCATGGTTCAGCAAGGCCTGAAAGGCATGGGCCAGGACCTCATCCGAACCGTTGCCGACAAAAACCTGCGCAGGTTTCAGATGGTAATACCCGGCCACTGCCTCCCTGAGCCTGTCCGAGTTCGGATCAGGGTAAAGGCGCAAGGTCTCCGCGACCTCGTCCTTCAAGACCCGCAGAACGCTGGGGGATGGACCGTACGGATTTTCATTGGTATTGAGCTTGATCAAGCCGGTAATTTTCGGCTGCTCGCCGGGGATGTATGGCGACAGCCTCCCGACGACCGGACTCCAGTATGGATTCATCATGGTATTCCCGATATGTATTGCTGTTGTATTGCTGTTGAAATGCGGCAGAATCCAACCTATTTCTGACGCAGGATGTCTCTGATTTCCCCCAGGAGGATCTCCTGTTTAGGAGGGGGAGGGACTTCTTTTTCTTTTGACTGCAGGGCATTCATGGCCTTGACAAGCATAAATACGGAGAAGGCGACAATCAGAAAATCAAAGACCGTCTGCAGGAAATTTCCATAATTCATCGTCACCGCAGGGGTCTTGCCCGAGGCCTCCTTCAAGGTAATCGCCAGACTGGTGAAATTAACCCCACCCACCAGAAGACCGATAGGCGGCATGATCACATCCGCAACCACAGAGGAAACTATTTTTCCGAAAGCACCTCCGATGATGATACCGACAGCCAGATCGACAACGTTTCCACGCAGTGCAAATGTTTTGAATTCTTTGACAATACTCATAATTTAACTCCATGTTGCATTGTATGCATTATAGAGAGCCCTCCCCGCTTCACTGTATGATTGCCCAAGAGAGCCCCCCCCGACGTACAACTTCAGGCTGCTTTCTGAGACGTGGCATTTCCGTCCGCAATGAGGCAGAGAAACACGTCTTCAGTTCCCTGACAAACACTGGATCGCCTTGTCCCATCTTCCCGCTGTCACCGCGGAATATTTCTCCAGGAACAGAGTGTCATAGGACAGCATTTTTCCCTTTTTCTGGCGGTCCAGAAATTCTCGATATTGGGCCGGCCCGCCATTATACATGGCATAGACCAGGCGTGCCAGGGTAGCGTCATCCAGCCTTTTCGCCATACTTTTATCGCGAAGGGCGTATTTCTGGAGATAGAGCCCTGCTATTTCCCCTCCCGCGACAGCATTGTATTCAATATCCCAGCGCAGGCGTTCCTGATCGTATATACCCCTCCAGACCCTCTCGTTGACCTGCATCAGGCCAACCGAAGTATTATTATAGGACAGGAGATAGGTCATCTGCCGGTCTTTTTCAACAAACTGGTGAAAACAGCTCTCCTGCCAGGCCATGGCAATCATCAACGAACGATACATTCCCCGCATGGAGGCGGGAAGCTCACCCTTGCTGAACAGCGACTGCGTTGCTCTGTTCAACACCTCTACAACATTTTTGAAATACTGTTCTTCCCCGCCGTCCGGCACCCTCCAGCTCTGAATATCATATTTGCTCAGGTCTGCAGCGGAGGCCGGCGCAAGAAAAAAATCCCCGATAACCGCAAGTATCCACTGCGAGGCTTGCAGGACCTCGCCCTGCCCGTTCTCAGGCGTAACCGCTCCGCTTCCCTGATCCTGCGGATTCTCCCGGGGGTTGGTTTGCCCCTTCGACGGCTGGTCGGGAGGATCGGTCCGGGCTGGCGGAGCAGACGGCTGGCTGTCCTTATTCTTCTCACCGCCTTGACCGGCCGGCTTCTCCGGGGGAACGGCCTTGTCCGGCAAAGCAAAGGCACGATCGACGTCGGTATCCTGATCGAGGGGTTTCCCGGGAACGGCCTGACTCCGGCTGCCTTCGGAATTCCCCTGATCGTCCCGAACCTTGGGAGAGGACGGCTGCTGCCCTTCCTGCGTCTTTCCGGCCCCTGCCTCATCGGCGGTTTTCCTGTCCTGAGGCACAGGCGCGCGGTCAATATCAAGATCATGCTGTTCAATGGGCTTGACGGGAGCGCCCTGGTAATCCCTGTCCGGGCCAGTGCCCCGTTTTTGATCCGGAGAAACCGGAGTTCCGCCATTGCTCCGATCCGCAGGCGGAGGCTGCTGCCGTCCGCCGCCACCCTGGCCTCCCTCCGCGCCTGGTCCGGGTTGAAGCTGCTCATTGCTCCGGCCCTCACTGGACTCCGGGCGCTCTCCCGCATCAGCAGGCGCCTCCTGTTTGTCCGTCTGCAACATCGGCATGAGCTGAAAGAGTTTCTGCAGATCAGGATTGACTGCCGATCCATAGGTCAGGACGGACGGATCCGTTGTCAGCATCCGCGCCATCCGGATGAGACCGTCACGGCTCACCTCCACCCCGAAGGTCGGTCCCAGTCCATCAAGAACCGAAAGTGCATCGGCTGCAGAGAAAAAAGACAGATAGCCCAGCGTCTGCTCGTCGGGATTCTGCCCGAGATGATTTCTGAAGAGAGGAGACAGCCGTCTCCAGGCCTTCACGAATTGCTCACGGACAAAATCATGGGTCAGATTCTGGCTGTTCAAGCCCTCGACAAAGGCATAGCGCGTCTCCAGCAAGACATCCCTGAGCGTTTGCTGCTCATCCTCTGTCAGCACGTTTCTGGAAAGGGTTGAGACCAGAAAGCTGAGAAGGGCATCCCACTGTTCCCATACTCCGACCGTATCCTCCAGAGCCTTGCCGGACAGCACCTCCGCCTGAGGGGCTTCACCCGGTTTGTACACCTCTTTGACGTCGGCCAGGATATCGACTACGACAGCCCGAGGAGTAACCCGGGTCTCCCCGGTCCGCAGCGTTCTCAGCATGGCCTTGGTCTGTTCCTGCACCTTCTGCGGAAACATCGGCAACAGAGAGTTTTTCACATCATTGACAGGAGGCGCCAGATCGATCCGGATGCTTTCAAGATAGGTAAAGACTCTGGATTTGATCAGATCCCAGAGCACTGCGGCGATCTTGGCAGGTTGCCTGGTGTTGGTCAGCAGTGATGAACTTGCAGTGACAAAGGAGAGCTTCCAGGTATTCCCGTCAATCACCGGACGCTGGTAGAGAACCAGAATTCCTTGCCATTCCACCGGGACAAGACATTGATCGGCAACCGGGGTTCCGGCATGAACGGTCACCTGGGTTTCAAATCGGACAAAACCTCCGGTTTCCGATACCGCAGGCTTTGACAGGGAGAGGAACAGACACCCGTTGCCCTTGTTCAGCAGGGTCACGGATTGATCGGCCTCGGTAAAGGCGTTACGGATGATCAGGTTCCGCAGAAGACTATAATCAACGGTTATGGGAAGCCTGACGGTCTGGGCCGCAATATCCCGGATTCCTGCGAAAAAAAACACCACCATCGGTAAAAATGCAATGGCCCATTTTTTCATGGCTCCGGAAACAGGCATAGATAAAAATCTCCTTGCAGATAGACAGGGACCGACGCAGGACAGGACTATTCCTCAATAATAGTGCAGTATTAAAGGAAATCACAAGGCGTTCGTCATCGGAAAAAAAAGCGGAAAAGCTGTGCAGTTCGTTTGGCCTGATCCGCATGCCCCCCTGTAATATACAAGTGCCGGGCACGGAAACAAAGAAAAATTTTCCGCTGCTCTCGCATCCCTGGACATTTTCTTTTTCCAATGGATATCACAACTTGACAAATGCCCGATGGAAATGTTTGATGAAATCCAGGGTTGGGATATTCATCAAAGACATCTGCCGGGAGTGGACTGTGAGCACCGAAAATCATACTGTCATTACCTTTCAATCATACCCGTTTCAAGTCGGGCAGAAGATTTACATTCAAGATGGCCCCAGGCATGGAGACTGGGAGGTGGCAGCAATCACCGACCGGAAAGTCACTCTGCGCTGTCCCCTCTCTCACCGGGAGTTCACCTGGGACCGTTTCTGCTACTTCGCGGAAGAACTGAAGGACAGCCCATGGCCCCACCCTGATTGAGGAGTTCGTCCCTTCTCAATCCAGGCACGCAGCACGGCGCATCTCCCCGTTGCGGCGCGGTGATTCCAGACACGCATTTTCCCGGCATTGGCCCCTTATTCCTATTGACGAAAGTCGATTTTCCAGGTTAAATACTACGATTTTGCCTGCTCGACTTGAATAGTGGAAAATGGAGGCAGTCCGGCTGCCCCACGACGTGCAGATCATCAGCGAACCGTCTTTCTCACCCCCGCCGGTCCGGCAGCATAGCGCAGATCAAAGTAAAACCACCTGTCTGCAGGGCATCCCCAGTCCCGCGGAAGCCGGCTGGACAGATACGGGCACAACCCAAGGAACCGCGTATGAAAGCACTCATCGCCCTGGAAGACGGAACAATCTTTGAAGGGCAATCGTTCACCGGGCCTGGAGAGGCAGTAGGAGAGATCGTCTTCAACACCTCCATGACCGGATATCAGGAAGTTCTCACCGACCCCTCCTACACCGGCCAGATCGTGACCATGACCTATCCCCTCATCGGGAATTACGGTATCAACATGGACGATATGGAATCGGCAGCCGTTCACCCCATGGCCTTTCTGGTGAAAGAATACAACCGCATTCCGTCCAATTTCAGATCCACCATGTCTCTGGCCGATTTCTTAAAAAAATACGGCGTGCTAGGCGTTGAGGGATTCGATACCCGCGCCTTGGTCCGGCACATCCGCACCAAAGGCGCCTTGAAGGGAATTGTCTCCACCCTGGATCCAGACCGGGATTCTCTGGTCGAGCGCGCCCGGGCCTGGACCGGTCTTCTCGGAGTGGATATGGTGGAACGGGTGACCTGCGCCGCCCCCTTTGGCTGGACGGACAGGGGCCCCGCCCCCGGCACCGGTTTTTCGACAGCCCAGAGCAAGGTGGCAGATCCGCTTAAGATTGTGGCCTTCGATTTCGGCATCAAATTCAACCAGCTCCGGATTCTGACCGACAAGGGTTGCCAGGTGCAGGTTGTGCCCGCCACGACCGATGCCGCAACAGTCCTGGCCATGCATCCCGACGGCGTCTTTCTCTCCAACGGACCGGGGGATCCTGCAGGCGTCCGGGGGGTGGTGGAAACGGTCCGGACACTTCTGGGAAAGGTGCCGATCTTCGGGATCTGCCTCGGCCACCAGATGATGGGACTGGCCTTTGGCGGCACGACCTACAAGCTGAAGTTCGGTCATCGCGGCGGCAATCAGCCGGTCAAGGATCTGACCACCGGCCATGTGGAGATCACCGCCCAGAATCACGGTTTCTGTGTGGATCAGACAAGCCTGGATCCGGAGGAAGTCGAGATCACCCATATCAATCTCAACGACGGCAGTGTCGAAGGCATGCGGCATAAAAAATTCCCGGCCTTTTCAGTCCAGTACCATCCCGAGCATGCACCGGGCCCCCACGACGCTCTTTATCTTTTTGATCGATTCATCGCCATGATCAGGGGATAAAAACCGCCATGCAGAACCATTGTCCGTCCACAGTGAAACCTCTGACCCCATCTTTGACCTGAAAGCACACCATGCCGAAACGAACCGATATCCACAAAATTCTCATCATCGGCTCCGGGCCGATTATCATCAGTCAGGCCTGCGAATTCGATTACTCCGGAGCCCAGGCCGTCAAGGCGCTCAAGGAAGAGGGATATGAGATTGTCCTGATCAACTCCAATCCGGCCACCATCATGACCGATCCCGAGCTCGCGGACAGCACCTATATCGAGCCGATCACCCCCGAGATGGTCATCAAGGTCATTGAAAAGGAACGCCCCGATGCGCTGCTGCCCACCCTGGGCGGACAGACCGCGCTGAACACCGCCATCAAGGTGGCCGAAACCGGCGCGCTGGAGAAGTATCATGTGGAGCTTCTGGCCGCCAACATCGATGTCATCAAGAAGGCCGAAGGCAGAGAAGAGTTCAGAAACGCCATGCACGCCATCGGCCTCAAGGTGCCGGAATCCGCCATCGTGCACACCAAGGCTGAAGCCATGGAGGCCGCCGACGCAATCGGTTTTCCGGTTATCGTCAGGCCGAGCTTCACGCTGGGAGGAACCGGCGGCGGTGTCGCCTATAACCGCCAGGAGCTGGAACAGCTCTGCGCCTCGGGGCTGGACCTGTCCATGACCAGCGAGATCATGCTGGAGCGAAGCCTGCTGGGCTGGAAAGAGTTTGAGCTGGAGGTCATGCGGGACAAAAACGACAACGTCGTCATCATCTGCTCCATTGAAAATATGGATGCTATGGGCGTCCACACCGGCGATTCAATCACGGTGGCCCCGGCCCAGACCCTGAGCGACCGTGAATACCAGGAGATGCGGGATGCGGCCATCGCCATCATCCGCGAGATCGGGGTCGAGACCGGCGGCTCCAATGTCCAGTTTGCGGTGAACCCTGCCGACGGCGAACTGATGGTCATCGAGATGAATCCCAGGGTTTCCAGAAGCTCGGCGCTGGCCTCTAAGGCCACCGGCTTCCCGATAGCCAAGATCGCGGCCAAGCTGGCCGTCGGCTACACGCTGGATGAGATAAAAAACGATATCACCAGGGAGACCTACGCCTCCTTCGAGCCCTCCATCGACTACTGCGTGGTCAAGATTCCCCGCTGGACCTTCGAAAAATTCCCCGAGGCCGACGATGTCCTGACCACGGCGATGAAGTCCGTGGGCGAGACCATGGCCATCGGCCGGACCTTCAAGGAGGCCTTTCAGAAGGGCATGCGCTCTCTTGAGACCGGGCGATTCGGTTTCGGCGGCGACGGAAAAGACGTGCTCGGCCACCTGGAGTCCGAGGACCTGGAAAAGGGATTGCGCGTTCCCAACTCAAAGCGTGTGGCCTCTATTCATGAAGCGCTGACGCGGGGGATGTCCATCGAACGCCTCTACGAATTGACCAGCATCGACCCCTGGTTCCTGCGCAACCTGCAGCAGATCGTCAAGACCGAAGGACTCATTCGGCAGAAGGGCTTTAAGGGGCTTGAAGCCGATTTTCTGCGCAAATGCAAGGCGGAAGGCTTTTCAGACCGGCAACTCTCCCATCTCACCGGAACCTCGATAGACGACATCCGCAGCCTCCGCAAAAAAATGGGTGTGATTCCAGTCTACAAGCTGGTGGATACCTGCGCGGCGGAGTTTGAATCCTATACGCCCTACTGCTATTCGACCTACGAGGCCGAAAACGAGGCCGTCGTTTCCGACCGCAAGAAAATTGTCATTCTGGGCGGCGGCCCCAACCGCATCGGCCAGGGAATCGAATTCGATTACTGTTGCGTGCATGCAGCCTTCGCCCTGAGAGAAATCGGCGTCGAATCCATCATGATCAACTCCAATCCGGAAACGGTCTCCACCGACTACGATACCTCGGACAAACTCTATTTCGAGCCCCTGACCCTGGAGGATGTGCTGAACATCCTCGACCTGGAAAAACCCGACGGCGTCATCGTTCAATTCGGGGGACAGACCCCGCTCAACCTGGCCGTTGCGCTGGAGCAGGCGGGAGTCACGATCATCGGCACCTCGCCCGATGCCATCGACAGGGCTGAGGACCGTAAGCGCTTCCAGCAGTTCCTGCAGAAGCTGAACCTCCGTCAGCCGGAAAACGACACGGCCCACACCCTGGAGGAGGCCCTGGCAGCCGCCCGCCGGATCGGCTATCCGGTGGTGGTCCGTCCCTCTTATGTCCTGGGCGGCCGCGATATGCGCATCGTCTACACGGATCAGGGTATCAGGGACTTCATGCAGGCCATCGGCGGGACGATCCAGGATCATCCGGTGCTGATCGATAAATTTCTGCAGGATGCCATCGAGGTAGACGTGGACGCCATCAGCGACGGCACCATGACGGTAATTGGCGGGATCATGGAACATATCGAGGAGGCTGGCATCCACTCCGGCGACTCCTCCTGCGTCCTGCCTCCCCATACCCTCTCGTCTGCAATGATCGAGGAGATCAAAGTGGCCAGCAAGGCCATGGCCGAAGAGTTGGGCGTCATCGGCCTGATGAATGTCCAGTATGCCATAAAAGACAATGATCTCTATGTATTGGAGGTCAATCCCCGGGCCTCACGCACCGTTCCCTTCGTCAGCAAGGCTACCGGCGTGCCGCTGGCCAAGCTGGCCACCAAGATCATGCTGGGCGCCACCTTGCCCGAATTGGGCCTGACGCAGGAGGTCGCAATCAGCCACTGGGCGGTGAAGGAGGCGGTCTTCCCCTTCGACCGTTTCCCCAAAGTCGACACCCTGCTCGGCCCGGAAATGAAATCCACCGGCGAGGTCATGGGCATCGACGACAACCTGGGACTGGCCATCGCCAAATCCTATCTGGCCGCAGGGTCCAGGCTCCCCGTCTCGGGCAATGTCTTTATCAGCGTCCGCGACAGCGACAAGAAGGCCCTGGTTCCAGTGGCTAAGAGCCTGGTCGATCTGGGATTCATCGTGCTGGCGACCGACGGGACGGCAAATTATCTGAAACGTAACGATGTCAGCTGCACCAAGGTCAACAAGATATCGCAGGGACGTCCCCACATCCTGGACCGGATTCAGGACAATGAGATCTCCTGGATTGTCAACACCTCGCTTGGGAAACGGACCACCGAGGATTCCTATACCATCCGGCGGGCTGCTCTGGACTTTCATGTTCCCTACACGACTACAGCCACTGGCGCTGCCGCCCTGGTTATGGCCTTACAGGAAATGCGGGAAACCAGCATAGGGGTCAATCCTGTCCAATATTTCACAAAAACGGACAGGTAGAAAAAAACTGACATTCCATCTCGACTTTCAGCAATAATGCTTTACAATTATGAAATCTATCCAGGGTAGGGGCAGTATCGGCCGGCGTCTGCACCCTGTAATGTGCAGAGAGCGCAGTACCTTGACAATTTGCAGGAGCCACCGGAGGACTCGTTGAATACATTTTATAAAAATCTTAGCATGTGGCTGGTGATTGGTCTAACCATGATCCTGCTCTTCAATATCTTCAACAAACAACAATCCAATACCAGCACATTGACCTACTCGCAGTTCATGGCCAGCGTGGAAAGCAAGTCCATAGGCCGGGTCAACATAAACGGCGACGCAATCACCGGCACCCTCAAAGACGGAAAGCCCTTCAAAACCATCTATCCGGCCAACGACAGCGAACTCATCCCCGTTCTCAGGAAAGCGGAGGTCGATATCACTGTCCAGGAGAATCAAAAAGAGAGCTGGCTGATGACCATTTTCGTCTCCTGGTTCCCCATGCTGCTCCTGATCGGGGTCTGGATCTTTTTCATGCGTCAGATGCAGGGTGGCGGCAAGGGAGGAGCCCTCTCCTTCGGGAAAAACCGTGCCCGCCTGATGGAACGCGGCAAAAACAAGGTGACCTTTGAGGATGTGGCAGGCATTGACGAGGCCAAGGAAGAGCTGGAAGAAATTATTGATTTTCTCAAGGATCCGCAAAAATTCACAAAACTGGGCGGCCGCATACCGAAGGGCGTACTGCTGGCTGGCTCTCCGGGCACAGGCAAGACGCTTCTGGCCAAGGCTATCGCCGGTGAAGCCGATGTTCCCTTCTTCACCATCTCCGGCTCGGACTTTGTCGAGATGTTCGTGGGCGTTGGCGCCTCACGGGTCCGGGATCTCTTCACGCAGGGCAAGAAAAATGCCCCCTGCATCATCTTCATTGACGAAATCGATGCCGTAGGCAGACACCGCGGCGCGGGACTCGGCGGCGGTCACGATGAGCGGGAACAGACACTGAACCAGCTTCTGGTGGAGATGGACGGCTTCGAATCCACCGAGGGTGTCATAATCGTTGCCGCCACCAACAGACCCGACGTCCTTGACCCCGCCCTCCTTCGTCCCGGCCGCTTCGACCGCCAGGTGGTGGTGCCGGTCCCTGATGTGGGAGGACGTAAAAAGATACTCGAAATCTATGGCAAAAAAACGAAGATGGACCAGCAGGTCGATATGGAGGTCCTCGCCCGCGGCACCCCCGGATTCTCCGGCGCCGACCTGGAAAATCTGGTTAACGAGGCGGCTCTGATGGCCGCGCGCACCGGAGCCGTTGAGATCACGCTGGAACTTCTGGAGAAGGCCAAGGACAAGATCATGATGGGAGCAGAACGCCGTTCCATGATCATTACCGAGAAGGAAAAAGAGGTGACGGCCTATCACGAGGCCGGCCATGCCCTGGTGGCAAGGCTCTTACCCGATACCGATCCCATCCATAAGGTTACCATCATTCCTCGCGGTCGAGCCCTGGGCCTTACGATGCAGCTGCCTATTGACGAGAAGTACACCCATTCCAAGAAGTTCCTGGAAAATACTATCTCTATCCTCTTTGGCGGCCGGATAGCCGAGCAGATCATTTTCGGAGAGATAACGACCGGCGCGGGCAATGATCTGGAACGGGCAACCGATCTGGCGCGAAGAATGGTCTGCGAGTGGGGTATGAGCGATGAGCTTGGGCCGCTCACCTACGGGAAGAAAGAAGAGCAGATCTTCCTGGGCCGCGAAATCGCCCAGCACCGGGATTTCAGCGAAGAGACAGCCAGACAGATAGACATCGCCGTAAAAAAGATCATCTATCAGGCCAAGGACACAGCACTCAAGCTTTTAGAAGAAAACAAGGATATCCTCGCCAGGATGGCCGAAGAACTGCTGGAAAGAGAGACCATTGTACTGACTGATATCGAAACCATAATGACCGAGTTGCACCCCGAGAGATTTCCGCTGAAAGAACCGGTTGAGACCTCTCAGCCTGCCGCTTCAGATCTGCATCAAAAGCCTCTGGAGGCCGAAGTTGAGGTTATCCTGCCAGGCGCCCTCCCAAATGCGCAGAGGGGAACTTCCACCGAAACCCCGTGAGTTAAACGTTCACGATCAACACTATCCAGACCGGAAAGGGAGGGCACTCGCCCTCCCTTTCCGGTTTAAGGAGCACATCATGCCGACTGCTGCAATCAGGATCATGGGCATCCTGAATACGACTCCTGATTCATTCTCCGATGGCGGCAGACACTTTTCCCTGCCTGCTGCCATGGCCCAGGCTGAGCGGATGATTGCCGAAGGCGTTGATATCATCGATATCGGCGGGGAATCCACCAGACCCTTTTCTGATCCGGTATCCACCCAAGAGGAACTGCGCCGAGTCATCCCCCTCATCCGGGAAATCCGAAAGTCGCATGCGACTGCCATCTCCATCGATACGACCAAGGCAGCGGTAGCCAGAGAAGCGCTGAACGCCGGCGCGGACATCATAAACGATATATCGGCGCTGGATAAGGATGCGGATATGCCGGCGCTGGCCCGTACAACCGAAGCGCCCATCATCATCATGCATATGCAGGGAACCCCCGAAACCATGCAGGTCAACCCGCACTATGATAATGTGGTTGAAGATATCCTGACATTTTTCCGGGAACGGATATCCTGGCTGGAGGGAAAGGGCATCAACCGGAGACGGCTGATCATCGATCCCGGCATCGGTTTTGGCAAGACCCTGGAGCATAACCTGTCCATCGTTAAGCATTTGGACCGTTTTTCAGAGCTTGAGCTGCCGGTCCTGCTGGGACACTCGCGCAAGCGGTTTTTACGGACACTGACCGGCCTTGAGGCTGTCGACTGCGATCTTCCCACCGCTGTGGTCTCCGCCCTGGCGGTGAACCAAGGCGTATCCATTATCCGTGTCCATGACGTGGCGGCAACCAGGCAGGCTCTCCTCATCGCCGACGCAATCAGCAAGGCTCCATAAGGGACAATCTGTCCGCCGCTCTACGCCATTTTGCCTCCGCACAGGCCATACGATGCATGATCAACACAGCCACTGCTCTCGCATTGCCGCCGATCTGTCCCTGACGCACAGACAGGTTGAAAAAACCGCTGCCCTTCTGGCGGAAGGCGCCACAGTCCCTTTTATCGCCCGCTACAGAAAGGAGATCACGGGCTCGCTGGACGAGGTCGCCGTCACCCGGATCCGGGATGAATTGGAAAGCCTGGCCGAGCTTGAGAAACGGCGTTTTGCCATTGTCGATTCGCTTACAAAACGCGAGCTCTTGACCGAGGATCTGCAGGCGCGGCTGGCGTCAGCCGTAAGCCTTGCCGTCCTGGAGGATATCTATCTGCCCTTTCGTCCCAAACGGCGGACACGGGGGATGATCGCTGAGGAAAAGGGACTGCGTCCCCTGGCTCAGGCCCTTTTTTCAGGAAAATCCGTCCATCCGGAGCTTTTTATCGATTCCGGGCGGGATGTCGCGTCGGCGGACGATGCCCTGGCTGGCGCCCGGGATATAATCGCCGAATGGATCAACGAAGATCCGCCGACCCGGTCCGGATTACGTTCGATATTTACCGCGGGCGCTCGTATCACCTCAAAAGTAGTGAAGAAAAAAGAGGCGGAAGCTGAAAAATTCCGTGATTATTTCGACTGGCAGGAGCTTGCCGGAAAAACTCCCGGCCACAGGCTTCTGGCTCTGTTTCGAGGAGAAAACGAAAAATTCCTGACCCTTTCGATCCGTCCTCCGGAAGAAGAACCGCTCTGCTATCTGCACAAACTCTACGTCGTCAACGCCCGGAATGCCGGTCAGATGTCCCTGGCTGCCGCCGACTGCTATCGCAGACTTCTGGCCCCATCGCTTGAAAACGAACTGCGCCGGGAACTGAAACAGGCCGCGGATAAGGAGGCCATCGGCGTCTTTGCAGCCAATATCCGGACCCTGCTGCTTTCCCCGCCCTTGGGGAGAAAATGCGTATTGGCCCTTGATCCCGGTTTTCGCACCGGCGCCAAACTCGCATGCCTGGATGAAACGGGAAGACTGCTCCATCATGAGACCATCTTTCCGACACATGGCGGAGAAAAACTGGCGGCAGCCGCCCGGATTGTGACCAGGTTAGTCCAAAAATTCAGCATCAAGGCCATAGCTATCGGCGATGGCACGGCAGGCCGGGAAACCGAGACCTTCATCCGCTCTCTCGAACTGGGCGCGGATATCCTGGTGACTTTGGTCAATGAGGACGGCGCCTCTATTTATTCCGCCTCCGAATCGGCAAGAACCGAATTCCCCGATCTGGACCTGACCGTCAAGGGGGCAATTTCCATCGGCAGACGTCTGCAGGACCCGCTGGCGGAACTGGTGAAGATCGATCCGAAATCTATCGGCGTAGGCCAATATCAGCACGACGTAGACCAGAAGGAACTGAAGAAGAGCCTGGATGATGCTGTGGCCAGCTGTGTCAACAGCGTCGGCGTGGAGGTGAACAGCGCCAGCCTGGAACTCCTGACCCACATTTCCGGCCTGAGCCCTGTACTGGCGAGAAACATCATCGCCGCCCGCGACGAAAAGGGGGCCTTTTCCAGCCGGCGGGAATTTCTGCAGGTGCCACGCCTGGGGGCTAAGGCGTTTGAACAATGCGCCGGGTTCCTGAGGATTCAAGGCAGCGCCAATCCTCTGGACTGCAGCGGCATCCATCCCGAAATGTACCGGACAGTAGAGACCATGGCCCGCGATACAGGGTGTACCGTGGAGAGCCTCATCCATTCCGAGACCGCCCGGAAAAAGATTGATATCACCAGATACCTGTCGGGAACAATCGGCTTGCCGACACTCACCGATATCATGACGGAGCTGGCGAAACCCGGCAGGGATCCGAGAAAAAGTTTTTCCCCCTTCTCTTTTGCGAAGGACATACAGACCGTCGACGATCTGCACCCCGGCATGAAGCTTCCGGGTATCGTCTCAAACATCACTCGATTCGGGGCCTTTGTGGATATCGGGGTTCATCAGGACGGACTCATCCACATCAGTCAGCTTGCCGACCGCTATGTCAGGGATCCGGGCGAGGTCGTCACGCTCCACCAACAGCTCATGGTCACTGTCCTCGATGTGGATACAGCCAGGGGAAGAATATCGCTTAGCCTGAAAACAGGGAATCCCGAAATCTGCCCCGATGCGAACAGGGAGAGCCGGTAAAAGAATTTTTCCAATTGACTTGCCTGTCTATTATGTGTATTGATTGGCGAAACTTCAGCGACATTTTTTCTGCAGCAGGTCTATGAGACAACAAATAGAATGGCTGCCGCTGTCTCTCTGTAACATGCTCAGCATGACATTGGGGTGAAGGATTCATATATCTGCAATCACCATCAATACGGGAAGGATCGGGGCAAGGGTTTGAAGCTATCCGGCCCCCGAGCTCCCGATTACTGAAAATACCCTTGCCAATTGCCGACGAACTTGCTAATGCTCTGAAGGTTACCGGGGAGATATGCGCCCTTTTCAGACTTTCCCGGTACGGGTCAGGAGCTTCTCCCGTACAAATTCGCAACTGTACTGTGTACAAACCGGAAATCACATGAAGATCCCGCAGGAAATATCCAACCGCGTCAAACCGGAAGATATCATCAGACGCTTTTTACTTATTTTCCTTCCATTAGCCATTTTTTTCGGGAGCTTAACTTTCTTCCTTTATTTGAAAGACGTTAAAACCGAGCGGGAGACCATCGAAAACAATGAGGCCATCAACATTCAGACCCAGGTGGAAATCGTAGCCGCCGTCTTTAATGCCATCAGCATGGATCTGAAATTCCAGGCGGCTCAAAACGAGTTGATGGGTTTTCTTCAAAATGCGGACACTGAATATCTCCACCTGCTTGCCGAGGAATGGCTCTCGCTCTGCACCATAAAATCGTTTTATTATAAGATCCGATATATCGACGAAAACGGCATAGAGATCCTGAGCGTCAGCCGCGACAGGGATGGAAAGCGGTCGATCATTTCTTCTGCGCCAGTCAACGTCTTTGAGAAAGACTATTTCCAAAAGACCATCGGACTTTCCGGTGACGCAGTCTATGTTTCGCCCTTTGACCTGAGCGCCGAAAATGAAAACGACCGGCAATCTCCGGAACCCATCATCCGGGTTGGCGTTCCTGTTTTCGACAAGACAGGGAAAAAACGAGGAATTCTCATACTGAACTATCTTGGCACATTGCTGATCGATGAGTTGAAAAAGGCTTCGGTCAGTTCTCCAGGCTCAACGGTACTCGTCCATGCAGACAGCTATTATCTGACCAGCCCGTATCAGGATAAGAACTGGAATATCCGGTCTCCTGAAGAGAACCCGGCAGGCATAAAAAGACATCTCCCAGCGGCATGGAATCCTATTACCTTGCAGGAATCCGGGCAATTCCAGACAGAGGAGGGCCTGTTAACCTTTAGAACCATCTATCCCCTGCTGGACGGCCTGCAGTCGGGATCGGGAGGCGGCGTCACCATCCTCCAGGCACAGCAGAAGGAATCCACCTGGAAGATAGCATCCTATGTGCCGGCCAAAACGCTGAGTATCAGGCCGATCAAAATCCTCAATCGCATATTTCTTCTTTATGCCGTCTGCCTGGTCATCATCGCGATCTGCTCTTTTCTTCTGGCACGCACCAGCATGAGAAGAAAGACTGCAGAGGAAGCCGTGCGGGAGAGGGACGAGCAGCTTCGGGCAATCAACTCGGCCGCTGCAAATGCCATCATCGTAATGGACAGCAACAGGAGGGTCCTGCACTGGAATCCCGCAGCGGAAAAGCTCTTCCAGTACACCCCCGAAGAGGCCATGGATAAACCGATCACGGCCATCATCGCCCCGCCGAAACATCAGTCAACATTTACCAAGATCTCAAAAAAATTCAACTTACCGGACAAAGATAGCAAGGGCTCGAAGATCATCGAGCTTTTCGGGTATAAAAAGGACGGAACAGAGTTCCCTGTTGAAGTCTCATTTTCTGCCTTCAAGAGCGGTGAGCAGTGGCATACTGTCGGAATAATACGGGATATATCGACGCGAAAAAAAATGGAGAAGGAGGTCCTGCAGGCGCAGAAGTTTGAGTCCCTTGGCGCCCTGGCAAGCGGTATCGCCCATGATTTCAACAATCTTCTGACAGCAATTATCGGTAACATCAATCTTGCCTGCCACTTCACTGACCCTGCCGATGAAAATTACGACCTGCTCAAGAGTGCCGACAAGGCTGCAATACGGGCAAAGGCCCTCAGTCAGCAGCTGTTGATCTTTTCCAAGAGCGGAAATCCAGTCAGGAAGACCACATCTATAGCCCCTCTTATCAAAGATTCCGTGGAGTTCGCCCTGCATGGTTCAACGATCTCGTGTTCCATCAACACCCCGGAGGATCTCTGGCTGGTGGATATCGACGCCGGACAGATTGGGCAAGTGGTCCAAAACCTGATCATCAACAGCAAAGAAGCGGTATCCGGTTCCGGAACCATTGAAATTTCGTGCAGCAATGAAACCAATATCGATCTCCCGGTCTTTCCTGCGCAGGCCATCGGAAATTTTGTCAGGCTGCAGATCAGAGACAATGGTTGCGGCATCTCCGAAAGGGATCTGCCAAAGATATTCGACCCCTACTTTACGACCAAGGACAACGGCAGCGGTCTGGGCCTTGCTATTGTCTACTCCATTCTCCAGAAACATGACGGTCACATCGCCGTTCAATCCGAGCCCGGCCAGGGGACGACCTTTACCCTCTTTCTCCCGGCATCGCTGGATCAACACCTGAAAAAAGAGGAGAGAACAGAGACAGCATCAGATCGCCGCTACCGAATCATGGTCGTGGACGGCGAAGAAATGCTGCTTAATATCGCCAGGCGCATGCTTATCCATCTCGGACATGAATGCATCTGTGTGAAAAACTCCATTGAGGCGATCGAAATCTACAAGCATCTCTGGAAAACAGGAACCCCCGTTGACGGAGTAATAGTCGACCTAACCATTCCAGGCGGTATGGGTGGCAAAGAGACAGCCGGAGCAATTTACGATATCAACCCCGAGGCCCGGATCATCGTTTCCAGCGGCTACAATCACGACCCGGTCATGGTCGATTACGATGAATACGGATTCTGCGCAGCCATCGCCAAGCCCTTCGATATAACGGAACTGAGAGATACCATCGAATCCGTCATGGCTTGACCAGTGCCCGGAGGCGGGCGCAATACCAGGCCACAGGAATTGACCGCCGCAACCTTTCCGGGATAAAAGGCGGAAAGGTTGTGTATTTTCAACTACCCGCATCGCGAAAATCTATCCATCCCACAATGTGATACACGCACAAAACCTGTGCTATAGCATTGTAAATCCTTCCACCCTGTCAGGGTAACGATGCCCATAGCAAATGTCAAATATCTCGATTTGACAGGAATATATTCTCTTGACATCGGCTCTGTTTTCGTTGCATCATTGCAGCGAGGTTTTTGTTTTCGAGCCATGGACAGCAGGGAAACGCACCCGGTATAAATTTCATGCCGTATACCTTGAGATGACCGTGCTCAACTTTGTATGAATTCAAGAAATGCATCGGGAACCGGTCCTCGACTGACGGTCAGCTAAAGGGTACGTACATCCATGGAAACCGAGTCAACTTTTGACCGCCTCAAAATGACGGGAAAGCTCCCGTCGCCTTCACCAGCTGTGCAGCAGCTCATGTTTCTGGCCCGACAGGGAACGGTGACGCCTGAAAGCATCATGAATCTGATTGAGACGGATCATGAAACAGCCAACGATCTGAAGGAATATGCCTGCCTCGCACTTCTCGTTCCGCACCAGACGCTCCCCTTGTCCATTCACAGGATGGCAACAGATCTGGACATCCGTATTATCGTATTGCTGGCCCTGGGATTTTCCCTTTTGAACCGGCACCGGGAGGGCAATTGCCGAAGTTTTGATTATGTGAAATTCTGGTCCGTTTCTCTGTCCAGGGCCGTTGCCGCACGGGCAATAACCGAGATGCAGAACAATTTCCATCCAGATGAGCTCTTTATCTGCGGCCTTCTTGCTCAAACGGGCACCCTGGCGCTTGCCAATATTTTTCCGGACGAGTACGACTGCCTCATCAGTACATACACCAGCGAACAGGAAATATTAATTCGAGAAAAAGAACTCTTCAGCATTACCCATCAGGAACTGACCGCTGAAATACTGCGCGAATGGGGCCTGATAGAGCAGTACTCACTGGCTGTCCGTTTTTATGAAAATCCGAACCCGAATAACTTTCCGGATACAACCTCTTTTGAAGCCTCACGACTGCTCTATCTTGCAGGCCTGTTCTCCAAGATACTGTTCTTTGAGGCCCCGCTCCTTGAAAAAATGAGTCACGCCGAACACTTGGCTGACAATTACAATATTAGCCAGAGTGAATTCGGCCTCTTCTTCGATAAACTGACCTATCACTGTCATGAATGGAATCAGGTTCTGCGATTTCCATCCTGGCCAATCTCCTCGTACAACCAGATTATGGCCATGAAGGGCGCGCAGGCCGGTCAGCAGAATCTCCACGGGGACGGAAGAAAGATGCGAATTCTTGCCGTTGATGACGATCCCCTGACCCTGATACGTTTACGGAAGATTCTTTCACGAGAAGGCAAGGAAATCCGGACGGCCACCGATGGCGAGGAGGCCTTGCGCATTGCCTTGCAAGACCGTCCCCATATGGTCATCACCGATTGGCGGATGCCGAAGATGAACGGCCTGGAGCTATGCAGAATCCTGCGCAGGACAAGTCTCACTCAGCATATCTATATTGTCATGCTGACTCATTGCGAGAGCGACGATGAGCTGGTCCAGGCCTTCGAGACGGGTGTCGATGACTTCATAACCAAGCCCTTCACTCCCAAGGTCCTGGAGGCCAGGATTCACAGCGGCGAAAGGCTGATCCGATACCAGAAGACCATCAGCCGTGACAGGGAGGTCATACAACGCTATGCCGCCCAGTTGACATCGGCCAACAGGCAGCTCGAAACCATGGCCATGACTGATCCCCTGACCGGATTGCCGAACAGACGCAGCGCAATGAACCGTCTGGCCGCTGCTGTGGCGGAAACCCTCAGGCATGATGAAAAGCTGTCCTGCATCATGATTGATGTCGATCACTTCAAAGAGGTGAACGACACCTTTGGCCACGAAAGCGGTGACATGGTCTTGAAGGCCATTGCTACGACCTTTCACCGCAAAGCCCGCATGTACGACACCGTCAGCAGGACCGGCGGTGAAGAATTCCTGGTTATCTGCGCCAGAAGCGACCTTTTTGAATCACAGCAACTGGCCGAACGGCTTCGTCAAGCCATAGCAGACCTGCGGGTAGAGTTGGAAAAGGGTTTCGTGCAGGTGACTATCAGCCTGGGAGTGGCAACCTGGAAACCCGAATTCACCGATAGCGACGCATTGATCAGGGCTGCTGACAAGGCCCTGTACAAAGCTAAATCCAAGGGCCGCAACCGGGTCGAGCTGGCTGACCCCTGAGCAGGATTCCGGAATACCGTTCCCGGCCTTCAGATCCCCCCGATTCTTTTCTTTCTCCCGGAAATACAGGAGACCGTCTTGATTAGCGGATAAATATTGCGTAGACTAAATCAGGGGTATCACCGTGGCATGGACATTCTGTCTGTCCCGTTTCGTACCGATTGGGAGACGAGAGTATGACCTTATCCCCTGTTGACTTTGAAATCCGGCACAGGGAATGCCCGACTCTTCAGGGATATGCCGGTATCCCTGGCTCCTCTCCACAGGGATAAACCATGCAGCAGGTTTTTAAAAATATGCTCGCAACCAGAAATCTGCCGACACCTTCCCGGATTGCTCTGGAGATCATGCGTCTGAGTTCCAACAAAAACATCCCATTAAACGATATAGCCGATATCGTTGACAAAGACCCTGCATTATCGGGCAAACTCCTCCAATACGCCAATACGGCGCTCTTCGCCTCAACCGGGCCTGTTATTTCCATCCGGAAGGCTATCGTCAGGCTTGGCATCAATGTCGTCATGGGGCTGGCCCTGGGGTTTTCTCTGCTTGCCAAAAATCGGCAGGGCCGGTGCGAAAATTTCGATTACGATCATTTCTGGTCAGGCTCTCTGGCGACGGCAATTGCAGCGCGCGGTCTGGCTGAGATACGGACTGGCTTCGACCCCGACGAACTCTTTGTCTGCGGCCTGCTCTCTCAGATAGGCAGATTAGCCCTGGCGAGCATTTATCCGCAGAAATACAGTACAATCCTTGAAGGAAAACCGTCGGATTCCGAACTCCTGCTGCAGGAAAGCGGAGAATTCGGCATTGACCACGTGGAACTGACAGTAGCGCTTTTTCAGGAATGGGGCATTCCCGAAAGGTACAGCGAAGCCTGGACTCTGCTCAAACAGTATCCCCCGGAGGATTTCTGGACCACAGGCCTCCCCGACCTCATCAATCTGCTGCGGCTTGCCAGGATGATTGCCCAAATATGCATGACGGATACGCCTTCCCGCAAAGATGTCTCAGCAACAGAAGCGCTGGCCCTGCAAAATGCCATCGCCCCCGTCGATATGACTGCCCTGTTTGGCAGGACCATTGCCTGCTGGCAGGAATGGAGCATCCTCTTTGAAATTCCTGCCAGGGAGTGTTCTCCCGAGTCACTGATCGCGCCCATGGAAACAGCGGAACCCCTGCCTGGGGAAAACAGGGAACCCTTCTGTATCCTGGCAATTGATGATGATCCGCAGACGCTGCAAACCTTGAAAAATCTCCTGGCCAACAACGCCTCGACCATTCTGATCGCCGAAAACAGTGACAAAGCATTGCGTCTCGCCATTCAATACCAGCCGGATCTGATCATTGCTAATTGGCATATGCCGGATATAAGCGGACTTGAATTCTGCAGGATGCTCCGGAGGACTGAATTTGCCAAACATCTTTATATCATTATCCTCACCGCCAGTGAATCCGATGATGAGCTGGTGCAGGCTTTTGATGCCGGAGCCGACGACTATGTAGGGAAACCGTTTATTCCCAAGGTCCTGGAAGCCCGAGTACGGGGGGGAAGGCGTATTATCGGGCATCAGGAAAAGATGCACAGAGATCGCGCAATAATCCAGCACTACGCCGACCAGCTGACTGCCGTGAACAAACGATTCCATACCCTGGCCATGACAGATTCGTTGACAGGTCTTCCCAACCGGCGCTTCGCCATGGAACGGCTCCAGGAGAGGATATCCGAATCAAAACGTTCAGGAAGCACCTTCTCCTGCATCATGATCGATGTCGATCATTTCAAACAGATCAACGACACCCATGGACATGAAAGCGGCGACCTCGTCCTCAAGGAAATAGCCGCTGTCTTTAAAAGAAAATCCAGAGCGTCCGACACGATCAGCCGTTTCGGAGGAGAAGAGTTCATGGTAATCAGCGACTTGAGCTCTCTGGACGAGACCCTGCTTTTTGCTGAACGCCTACGGCAGCAAGTCGCCGATCACGAGATTATTGTACAGGAAACCACCATCCGGATCACCATCAGCCTCGGCGTTGCTATCTTGCCCCCGGATGTTACGGATGGCAGCTCGCTCATCCTTTTAGCCGACCAGGCTCTTTACAATGCCAAAAGAAACGGACGCAACAGGGTTGAGGCAGCCCCAGACATCCGGACCCAGAGGACTGACCTGGGCTGAAAGCTGAGGGCTTCTCTCCTTACGCATCAGGTGCCGCAAAGACCGCAAGCTCTTTTATCAGCAAATCCACGTCCGCTGTGAGCTGAGCAAACAGAGCTTCGGCTCCGTCTAATTCTCCTTCCCGCCCTTTTTTTTCCAGCCTGAAGGCCAGATCCCCTATCTCCCCGGCAGCAAAATGGCCGACCGCCCCTTTATAGGCATGAGCGGCTTCATGAAGGTCTGCCGCCTCCCCCGTCTCCAGGGCCTTGGCGATATTTTCCAGAAGAAAAGAGTTCCGTTGAAGAAAGGCCGCTGCCAGTTCGCGCAGAAGCGCTAAATCCCCTCCGACAAACTGTAAGGCCCGCTCAGGGTTCCAGAACATCCCTTTCACCGGCCTTTCGCCTCTCTCCGGAAGACGCTCCTGCCGGAGAAGGGGCAGTCGAGACGGATCGGGGGCAACCTCTTCGGAAATGACGGAAAGCTGACGTCTCAGCCAAGGCTGCAGACGTTTCATCAGAATCTCGGGCTTGATCGGCTTGGTAATGAAATCGTCCATACCGATGGACAGGCAATAATCGCGGGTACTCTCCAGGGCATTGGCGGTCATGGCGACGATGGGAGTACGCGGCAGTCCTACCCGTTCTTCTCTTTCCCTGATAGCCCGCGTGGCGTCGAATCCGCTCATCTCGGGCATCTGAATATCCATCAGGATAAGATCATAGTGTTTTTCTCCGGCTATCCGCACGGCCTCACATCCATTGCGGGCAATCTCCGTGACAATCCCGAATTTTTTTAAAATGGCCGCACCGACCTTTTGATTGATGGGCTCATCATCGACCAGCAGGATTCTGTCCCCTGTTCCCTTGGCCGCCTCTGTCTTTTCTGGCCTGCCGTTATCCTCCTCATGCAATCGCGGATTGCTGTTGATAACGGCGTAAAACTGGGTAAGACGGATAGGCTTGTAAATAATGGTCCGTATTCCACCATCCAGGGCCTTCTTCCTGATGCCGCCCTCGGGACTGAGCAGGATCAGTTCAGGGGAATCCGGGCCGAATTCACGGGTAATTGCCGCAGCATTCTGCAAACCGTCGTTTCCAGGCAAACGATGATCGAGAAGCACAGTGCTGACAGGCCGTCCCTCTTCCGCCATTTTCCTGAGCAGAGCCGGAGCATGATCCCCCTGATCGCAAACAAAGAACTCGGCCTTGCAGGACCTGAGGTAGTCTTCAACAATACGCCTGCCCGTGCTCTTATCACCGACCACGAGAAATCGCCGTCCCTTTGGCCTCTCGATATCTGCTTTTCCCCTGCTGCTGCCGTCAAGGACCCGCATGGGCAAGGTAAACCAGAATACCGTTCCCTTTCCTTCTTCGCTTTCGACGCCTATCTCTCCATTCTGCAGCTCGACCAGCTGTTTGCAAACGCTCAAGCCCAGGCCAGTGCCGCCATATTTCCTGGTGGTCGAGCCATCGGCCTGGGTAAACATGTGAAAGAGGTTATCCTTCGTCGCGGCGGAAATCCCGATACCGGTATCCTCCACAGAAAATCGCAGCAGCTGTTCTCCGGCCTTTCTTGAGATCAGGGAGACCTGCAAGAGGACCTCTCCCCGGTCGGTGAATTTAACCGCGTTGCTCAATAGATTTGTCAATACCTGTCGCAGACGAGTCGGATCACCCTGAACATCGGGATCAATATCGGTGGGCATAAAGCAGAGGAGATCAAGCTGCTTCATCTTCGCAGCCTCGACAAACAGGAGGGTCACATCCTCCATCATATCCCTGAGGTCAAAGGCAATGGATTCAAATTCGATTTTACCCGCTTCGATTTTCGAAAAATCGAGGATGTCGTTGATAATGAGCAGGAGCGAATCGGCGGACCGGGTTGCCGTATACAGCAGCCCCCGGTATTCCTCATTGAGCTCAGCGTCTTTGAGCAAGGAAAGGACCCCGATGATCCCGTTCATCGGGGTACGGATTTCATGACTCATATTGGCCAGAAATTCACTCTTGGCCCGGGCTGCGTCCAATGCCTCATCGCGTTTCTGCCTGAGCTGTTCAGTGCGGTCCTTCACCAGCATCTCAAGATGATGACGGTGCTCCGAAAGCTCCGCCTCCCTCTGCCGGATGACATCCAGCATGGTATTGAAATCTTCGATCAGTCCGCCGATTTCATCATCGGTCGTCTTCACCACCCGGATTCGATAGTCCCCCTGTTCCGTGATTTTTCTGGCGGTTGCCGCCAGCAGGGAAATCGGTCCCGTTATCAGGCGCTGCAGGCGGGCAGACACCATAAAAACCAGCAGGAGAATCAGGGTCAGGCTGCAAAGCAGAAGAAGGCCGGACGCCACCATCTGGCCTGTGAGTTTGTCCAGGTGTACAAGAAAATACAAGGTACCGATCTTTTTTCCATCCAGCACGATGGGATAAAAGATGTTCATTTTCAGGACGCTGTCCTGTAAAAAAAGTTCGGGCCTGCTCCCCGGTGAGACATCAGCAAGGGCATGGGCGTGGGCTGCCTCCGGGTTCACATACGATGCAATGGCCGTGTTATCGGCAGAAAAGATGATGCCCCTCTCGATATCCTGATCCGCCTGGAGGGTATTCAGAATGCCGCGTGCCGAATCCCGGGTCAACGACGTGAGCGCCGGGCTCCCCAGGCTGACAATCATCCGGGCAAGAACATCCATATTGTCAACGGTGGCCTGCCGGGCGGCTCGCATCTGATTGACCGTGGAGACCAGGGAAAATAAAAGCAGCGCCACAGCCGAAACCCCGATCATGAGGGAAATGAATTTTCGTCTGATGGACAGCGCCCGGAAAGAAATCAATTGCATAGATGTCGATGTCACTCTATCAAATATCAACTGCCTGAACCGGTATTTTTTTCCGTCGTAATGAGGATTGAACGGAAAATCGTTCATTTCACAAGGACCGGTATATCATCTATACTGTAATTAATGAATTTTTTTCAGCAAGGCCTCAATGATTATTCATGAATTCCCACATGTTTGCGGCTGTGAGAGGATAGGCTCTTGCTCTTTCGCGAGCAGCCAGCGGAGAAATATCCGGACTTGACAAAAGAAAATTTCCTGATTTATTACAAGAGGTATATCATCAAAGGGAGGCAGAGAAGGAACAGGCGCTGCAATGCCCGCCTTGCGGTTCCATAAAAAAGTCCTGCCGCGGATGGAATCCGCCCCCATTCACTTCGGAGGTTTCAAGAAAAAATGATCAAGCATATTGTCTGCTGGAAATTGCGTAACAGGATGAAACCATTTGCTGAAAACAGCGACGCCATGGCCATAAAGGCAGCGCTGGAAGACCTCCGGGGGAAAATTCCTGGGCTGTTGCATCTTGAGGTCGGGTTCGATTTCAGCGGCAAGGATACAGCCGGAGATATCGTCCTCTATTCCGAATTCGAGACAAAAGAGACCCTGGCTGCCTATCAGGAGCACCCCGCGCACGTTGCGGTAGGCAAAATCGTCAGGCCGCGGACCTGTGAAAGAAGAATGATAGATTACGAGACCTGAACCTGTCCGGGCGTGTACAATCTCACCGTCAGTTGATGAAAAGGTGGCCTTGGCAGTTTAAAAACTCTTCTTTGTTTTTTTGTAAGTTGGTTGGAGATCGCCTTCTTTTGCCGTTGTTGATTTTTGACAGAAGATGCGCGGGTCCGCTTCTTTTTGATACGAATTTTTGACACGAAAGAGCGTGGACCTGAGGAGGATTTTCCCTTACGGAATGTCAGAGATTTTGAGATTCGCCAGCGTGGCCTCGAAAAACTCCCGCGTAAGGTCACCAGCAAGCATATACATATCATTTTCACCGTCAATGACGAAGTACACTACCTGTGAGCCTCCCGGCAGCGGGGACTGAATCCAATAGGCGTGAACCGGCCCCTTTGAAGTCTTCGTGTAGCGGCAAGCGTCAGCAACCTCCAGGATCTTCCGAAGTTTCTCAATATTTTTGTCGGTACCTGTTGCAACACCTATGGCGTCAAGGAGTTGTTCGTTCGTCGTGATTTGGAGATTCTTCAGTAAGCCTATGCTCTCGAAGTGCTTCAGGAATCTCCTGGGTGGCACGGTGAGAAACAGCACGCTTTCCCTGGGGTTTCCTGAAGCGGACATAATGTGCAGAGCAGCGGCGTCACTCCCAATCACGAGAATCCGGCCTATCTCGGAGAGAGGAATCTTCATGTCCAGCTTGCCGAACTGGATTGGGACACAGGACGTGCATTCCTTTGTCGCGTCCGGCCATGGTTCAACTACAAGGGTGGGGCCATCATCCGCCAAGCACAAAGAAGAAGTTAGAAAAAACCAAATTGATGACAAAAATAGAAGTTTTTTCAAACCCATAGCGGCAGCCTCCATGTGGAGGACAGCAACCCTATCATTGCTTCCTCAAGCGGCGTCCTCCAAACGCGAATGACCTCACGAGCACACGATAAAGACAACTGTTTTCGGTAGCTGTTAAACAGACCGCGCGCCAACTGCGTGGCAAGCCAAGCAATCGAAGCCCTTCCGCCTGGAGGCTGAGGAACCCATACAAATGCGCTGGAACAGCGGCGCGTTTCGTACAGCATTGTGCCAAATACGGCCGCAACGCCCTCATTGACCGTGAAGTTGTTAGGAAGTCGGATACCGGCAAACTCATAAAACGACTCAATCATGTTCCGTACTTCTGCAAGCTCTTGTTCGGTGGCCATTCGATACTCCTCCGATAATGAGAGTGATCAGTATGATGAGAGGATCACAGTATTACTGAATGCCGGAGCGAGGGACAACTGCATGTTGAACCTAACCAGCATGGCTGGACCAGAATGACCAGTCTCAACGAAACATGAAAATGCATCATTGCAGTATGGCACGGCCAGATTATGGAGAGAGTCCCATATAAACAGATAATTCCGGAGATCTGGATATCATCAGAAATCGCACGGTTTACTGGATTTCTTTCCGATACCGCCCAATCCAGACGCCCCTCCCTGCCTTACCTAACTATTTATTGTATTGTACAATATTTCGTTACATAATCCAGAAAATTTTCTCTGCTCGCATCATTTACTTTTCTGCACACCGTTGCCTTTCAACTCCTGGCCTCTTTTCAACACAGGCCCCAGCGTCCGTAGGTCGGCCCGAAGAGATCCCAGCCCTGCTCCTTACGTGCGAGAAACCACTTCTCAAAAGACAGATCAGGCCTGGCATCGGAAAAAGGGAAGCTCAGATAAAACCGGGCCAGTCCTGCGCGGTCGGTCTTTCTGCTGATACGCATCGCAGGTGTCAGAATTTTCGCCTGCGCAAGGCAATCCTGCAATTTTTCCAGATCGGCAACCGGAACCGACAGATTAAAGGAATACTCCTGCTCCATTGTACCCTCCTCCCACTTACAGGTTTATGCCAGCGTTTCTTGCCGCTGCGTCAAGGGCAATACGCATTTCGCTTTCAAGGGCATCTGAAAAACAGACAAAGGTTACTTGGCTGATGGCCGTATTGCGGGCAAGAAAATTCACCACCTCCACTGCCGCAATAGCGCAGGCCTGATCGACAGGATAGCCGTAGACACCGCAGCTGATCGCGGGAAAAGCAATGGTGGCAAGGCCATGGGCAAGAGCGCAGACCATGCTTTGTCTGTAACAGGAGGCCAGAAGCGCGGCCTCATTATGCATACCGCCCCGCCAGACCGGACCCACGGTATGAATGACTGAGCATGCGGGAAGATTGTAGCCCCTGGTAATCTTTGCCTGCCCGGTTGGGCAACCTTGAAGCTTTCTGCACTCCTCCAGCAGATCAGGCCCCGCAGCCCGGTGAATAGCGCCATCAACTCCGCCGCCCCCCAAAAGCGAATTATTGGCGGCGTTGACAATGGCATCAACCTCTAAGGTCGTAATATCCGCCTTCAGTATCCTGATTCTCGACATGAACCCTCCTCTCTGTCAGGTTATCCGGCACGCCTCCTCCGGTTTACCAGGAAGACCGCTGTCTTCCTCATTAAAATCCTCCGTTGAATTCCTCCACCCTCTCCCCTCTCCTCACAAAAGACTCCACTTCATCGCAGCTGTTTTTAACAGACTTCATCATCGTCAGGACCTTCTCGAAAACGAAATCATCCTCGCCCAGGTTTTCCGCCGCCTTATTCAGAAGTTGACTTCCCTGCACAAGGAAAGTACGCAGTTCCTCCAGGAGAACCTTTCTCTTCTCATGTTTGACCTTTTCCTTTGAGAGTAAAGGCATGATCCTTTCAATAGAAAATTCGACCAGAACATCGCGCGGGGTATGGAAACGGGAGCACACCTGCTCCAGATTTTCCAGAGTCTTTCTTGAAATGACAAAGGTCTTGGCGACCCTGTGCCCCTGCGGGCCAAGATTCTCGGACGCACTGGCAATAATCCGGAGCGCCTGAACATCTTCAATGAGGTGATCGAAAAGGGATTTCTGCTTAATTCCCAACTGAGCAGCCAGTATGCTGAGAGCATTGATACTGCGCTCCGACAACCTGAATGTCGTCCGTACTGACTGCCTCCCTCGCAGGTCAGCGGTTGACTCATCAGAATATTCTATATCAATCAGCGACTTATTGGACTCCATCACTACACCCCTCTGCATTAACCCCATTCATAATATTACTTTTAATATTTTCTATAAAAAGTAATATTCATTTATTGACATCGTTTCTTTAATTATTACCATTTCAGGTAAAGAGGTAAACAGAAAAATCAAACGCGAGAATAAAGGGTACCTCAATACAGGAACCACAAAAAAACACACAACACACACAAAGGAGAAACATTATGGAACTCGTACGGCGCATACCCGGCAACCTGCTTGCACATCGGAACACCCCCTTCTTCAGGCTCTTCGACGACTTTTTCACACCAATGAGCTGGAACGGCGCGGCGGCAGATGCAGAAAGACTGACCCCATCGGTGGATATCTATGAAAAGGAAAATAAAATCTATATCACGGCTGAGTTACCCGGCGTTCCCAAAGAGGACATCCATGTGGATGTCAAAGGCAGGATGCTGACTCTGCTGGGAGAAAGCTCCGATGATAAGGAGGTGAAAGACGGAAACAGCTACAGGCGGGAGAGAAGATACGGCAAATTTGAAAGGACCTTCAACCTGGCCTTCGACATCGCCCCCGAAAAGATCGAGGCGAAATATGAAAACGGAATTCTGCGTCTGGTGATTCCACGACCGGAAGAGCAGACTGCAAAACAGATAAGTATTCAATAAAGCCGATTCGCTCCACTTCAGGAAGGGAAGGCGGTAAGCAAACCGCCCCCCCTTCCTGCAACGCAATTCCAAGAGGTCTCTCTGCCGAAACAGCAGGCAGGCCTGTGTTGGAATCTCCTGCCGGGTTTCGGCCTTCCTGAAACAGACTGGCAAAAGCACCTTCTCCGAACCAGGTCAGCACTCTTGGATGGTCCTCTCGAAAAAGAACCTGGAATTCTGTAGTGATCATGGTTATTTTTGAACAGGATTTCACGTAAGGAGTGACTCGGCCGCGGTTGCAGGTTATCTATACCCCGCCCAGTCCGACCCTGTAGAGTATCCCATCTATTATCCCAAGGAGACAAGAGCAATGAACCCTGATCTGGATTTCATCTTCAAGCGGCGCAGCGTACGTAAATATACCGGGAAGGCGGTACCCAAAGAAATGCTGCAGGATCTGCTGGAGGCGGCCATGGCAGCTCCTTCGGCCAAGGCCACGGACCCGTGGCATTTCATTGTCATTACTGAAAGGGAGACCCTGGACAAGATGGCTGCCGCACTGCCCAACGGCAAAATGCTCCTTGCCGCCCCGGTGTCAATACTGGTCTGTGGCGATATGACCAGAGCATTGGAGGGGTTTGAGTCCTATATGCTGCAGGATGTCAGCGCCGCCGTTGAAAATATCCTACTGGCAGCTTTTGCTCTGGGCCTTGGCTCCTGCTGGCTGGGTATCCACCCCCGCAGGGGCAGGATGGACGCCATGCGGAATCTTTTCAAGCTGCCCGATCATATCATCCCTGCGGCAGGCATCGCTCTGGGTTGGGCTGATGATTTCCCGGCGGCGCGCACCCGCTACCGGGAAGCGTGTGTACATAAAGAAGCCTGGTAGAAAAACCGGGCAGTTTCTTCCCCACGGATATACGAGGGCGGATGGGCGGGAAGGAGGAAAAAACGGAGAAGATCTGGCATGAATAAGCAGGAACAGCACTATTTCATCCTTCGGCAGGGCCAGGTGCTCGTGCGCAAGGGGGTCACAGATATCCTTCCTCTGGCAGAAGGCTGGGACGCCCTCAGACCCAAGGCCGAAACCGTCCTCCCTCTCAGCAAGGACGAGAACAACAGGGATTTTGCAGTACAGCTGCATCCCGGCATCGATCCGGGAACCGACTTCGAATGGATCTCGCTGAGGAGTCTGGTGGGCAGGCTTGACGCAGCCAGTTTCGATCGCTGGGGACGAGCCGCTCAGATCCTGCATTGGCAGAAAACCCACCGGTATTGCGGGACCTGCGGGGCCGAAACCGTGGACCACCCCTCCGACCTGGCCAAAGTATGCCCGGTCTGCTCGTTGTCCTGGTACCCGCGGATCTCTCCCTGCATTATTGTGCTGGTCGCCCGCCGGAAGGAAATTCTTCTGGCCCGATCCCCTCACTTCAGACCGGGGATGTACAGCACGCTGGCAGGTTTTGTCGAACCGGGCGAATCCGTTGAATCAACGATACAAAGAGAGATTTCCGAAGAGGTGGCGATCCGCACGGACAATTTCCGCTACTTCGGAAGCCAGCCCTGGCCCTTCCCCGGTCAGCTTATGCTGGGATTCTTTGCAGATTACGAATCCGGCGAGATACAAATCGACGGGATCGAAATCAGCGACGCAGGATGGTTTCACGCGGGGAATCTGCCCCCGATCCCCGAGGAAGGCACCATTGCCGGCAGGATGATCCGTCATCATCTGGCAGGCAATGGCGGACGATGAATACAAGGCGGACAGAGGAATGCTGCAAACGGGTATGGTCCAGGCCGCCTCCAATGCACGAAATGAAGAGACGATCCAGTTGTTGAAAATCAGAAGAGGCTTCAGTGCAGTCGAAGGTTTTTCAGAGTGACCGAGGGAACGTGACCGTTACAACCAACCCCTTCTGACCAACACCGTTTTGGGCAATCACCTTGCCGCCATGCGCCTTTATCGCCTGTTCGGCGATAGCAAGGCCGATCCCCGCCCCGCCGGTCTGACGCTCCCTGGCCTTGGCGACCCGGTAAAACGGCTCGAACAGATGTGGAAGATCCTGCTCGGGAACACCTGTTCCAGAGTCCACAACCCGAATCTCCGCCTCTTTCCCCTCCGCCGACAAGAATATCTGAACTAGCGTATCCCTCTCTGTATATTGCGCCGCGTTGCGGACGATATTTTCGATGGCCCTTCTCAGGAGTTCACGGGAGCCGGTTACGCTCACCTCCTGCGCAAAGGCGATTTCGACGCCGGCCCCCTTGCTTGAGGCTTCGAAATCAACATCTTCCGCCACCTCGCGGACCAGGCCGGTCAGATTGATTTCCTCCACGGCAAGGAGTCCCGCACCGCTTTCCAGTCTGGCAAGGATAAGAAGATGGCCAATCAGTTCATTGAGGCGGACAGATTCCTTCCCAATCTTGTTCAAGGAGATACTGTCTTGGGCGTTCAATTGCTTTTTCGCCAATTCCAACGCCACGTTGAGCCGGGCAAGGGGCGAGCGTAACTCATGAGATATGTCCCGCAGGAGCCGCTTCTGTGCACCGATCACCTTCTCGGTACGTTCAACCATGATGTCAAAGTCCCGCCCTAGAGCAGCAAGCTCAGAGCCTGTCCCGCCCGGAATCTTCCCCACCCGGACTGAATAATCACCTTCTGCGATCTGCTGCGCGATTCTCTGCAGTTTTCGTATCGGAATCGTCAGGGATCGGGCCAGAAGATAACAGACGCCGGAGACGACCAGAAACATGATCGCCGTTCTGACAATCTCTCCCGTTCCCCAAAAAGGCGGGAACAAATGACTGATAAAATGAAGTTTCCCTCCATCGGGCTGTGGCAGCATCCCCGGAGGAGGGCCGCCCGAAAAAGGTGGTCCTCCAGCCTCTGGCGGTGGCGGCATTCCAGGAGGAGGGCCAGGGAAAGACATCCCCCCTTCTTCTGGCGGGGGCATCCCCGGAGGAAAGGCCTGCACGCCGACGACCACCACCGATCCGCCCTCCCTGTTGGTCAGGCTCCTGGCCACAGTAAGGTTCTCATCCGCCTTCCGGATGATTGCATCTCCCCTGATCCTGGCGCTGACAGCCAGCTTTTCCGATTCATGGTCCAGAGGCTCGCCGGTTATCTTCCGGTTATCATCCCGCACCAGGGTGATCCGGATCCCGGCCCCGGCAGCCAGACCGTCGAGATAATTTCGATATTCCTCCGGACCGCCGCAGAGATACATTTCCCAGGCAGCCTGCCCTGAGAGAATGATCATCCGGGCCAGGTTCTCATCATTTTTCCTGGTCACGTCGTTCTTCATCGACTCGAGGCTGAGGTGTTGGAACGTGTACATGACAACGACGCTCACGGCTCCGCCCAAAATCATGATCAGCCAGAAACTTAAAAAGAGTTTAAAAAATATGCTCCGCATACTGCAGCCTCCGGCAAGGCGGGAAGCATCAATCGTCCCCGTTGGTGGCCTTTATGTAAATATACCCGACGCTCCGAATTGTTTTTATCCGTTCAAAACCATCGCGCCCCAGCCCGAGTTTTTTGCGCAGGCTCGACACATGGACATCTATGCTCCGGTCAAATACTGCCAATTTTCTTCCAAGCACCCGCTCCGCCAGCTCTTCACGGCTTACAACCTGCCCCGCTCTCTGCAGCAGTTCTCGCAACAAGGAAAACTCCGCGGCCGTCACGACAAGATGTTTGCCGGATCTTCTGACAGTCCTGGTCATGACTTCCAGAACCAGATCACCCACAGCGAGCACCTCGGCTTCCGCCGGACTGCCTGCCTCTCTTGCAGCGCCATCCGTTCTGCGATGGATAGCTCTGAGGCGGGCTACGAGTTCTCTGGGATTGAAAGGTTTCGGAAGATAATCGTCGGCGCCCATCTCAAGCCCCACGATCCGGTCAATCTCTTCACCACGGGCGGTGAGCATCAGGACCGGGACCCTCGAAGAGGCACGGATGCAGCGAAGGACCTCAAATCCACTGACTTTCGGCAGCATGACATCGAGCACAACAAGGGAATGATCCCCTGACAGCGCACGATCAATTCCCTGCCTGGAATCGTTGACCGCTTCCACATCAAACCCCTCCGGCTGCAGATATTCCGTCAACAGCTCACACAATTCAACATCATCGTCTATGACCAGTATACGAGTCACCGGTATCCCTCATTGAGTAGCATACACTTTCCACCAGCCGCATCCTGAAAAAATACAGGGAATCCCCTCATTCTCACAGTAAAGAATTGTAAAGAGGGTCTTCGATTGTTATTCTGCAGAACCTGCGGAGCGTGCAAAATGGTGTTCGGTAAGACCAATGGAAGAAAAGCAAGATGGGGTGATCATCCCTTCTCCGCCCAACCACAAACAATACGCATGCCGCATGATATACCTTCAAAAATCTCATCTCCTCCGGATTCCCTGGTGGATGGATATCATCATCGCTGCAATCCTGTATCTGGCTCTCAATTACTGGGTTCCCACTCTGCACACTGAAATTCCATGGCTTGAAGCGTTTCAGCATGTCTGTCAAGGCCTGGCGCCGATCGCCAGCATCGCCTTTCTCCTTCTTGGAGCCAAGGCTCTCTACGATTTCCCGGAAAAAAACGACCCGCCTCAAGAGAAAAGGGATACCTGAGTTTATTTTCCGGAACGAGGAGGATTTCTGGAAGAAGCTCGGGATTTCGGTCCATGCATGCAACCGTCATCTGAGTGGGGAGAAGGAAGCGGGCCAGCCCGGCAGTCCGCGTCAAAAAGAGCGGCGGATGAAACCTGCGGTATGGGGGGAGACAGGATAAAGAGGGATGGTTCTGGGTTCCAGCAACCTATTTCTTCCCAGGCGGCGGCTCGTCCGCTGAGGGCTCGCCCTGCTCCCCGGAGCTGGAAAGCATAACCACATCCACCCTCCGGTTTTTCTGCCGCCCCTCTTCCGTGCTGTTGTCGGCGATGGGCCGATATTGACCGTATCCTACAGCCGATAACTTCTCGGCGGGGAACTGATGATCAACCAGGTAATGCACAATATTGGTGGCACGCGCCGTGGAAAGCTCCCAGTTCGACTGAAACTGCGCTGTCTTGATGGGGATGTTATCGGTATAGCCCTCGATTCTGACAGAATTTGAATATTTATCAATGGCAGCGGCTATATTGTCAAGCAGCACCTTCGATTCCTGACGGACAGAAGCCTTGCCGGAATCAAAAAATTCCGTGTCCTTCAGGCTGATAACAAGCCCGCGTTGACTGATCTCCAGTTTGACCTGATCCTCGGCGCCTTTCGCCTGCAGAAATGCGGCTATATTCTCTTTTATCTTTTTAAATTCCTCCGAATCCGCCTTGGCCTTCTCTTTGTTGACCTCAGAAGATTTGGGGGTTTCCTGTTTCAGGGCCTTCTCTTCTTCCAGTTTTTTCTCTGCGGTCATACCGGCAGGCGAGGCCGCATCGGGAGCCGCCCCTTCCTTCGGGTTGCCCTTCTCCTCCTTTACGGGGGCAATCTCGGGGGTCTTGAAGGCCTCATCGACAAGGTTCTTCTGCTCGGGTTTTATCTTGGACTTATATTTATCCCCGCCAGAGGGCCTGGTATCGGTAGCCGCCTTCTGCGGAAGGTTCGGCAGGGGGATCAAGGCGGATGTATCAATGACTTGAAAGGCCGGGGCCGACGTGGACTTGGAAACGCCGAAGGCCTCATTGGTGGAGGCGATGACCTTCGCAACCTTTGCCTTGTCGACCTGCGACATGGCATAGAGGGTCACGAACACTGCGAACAGCAATGTGATAAAGTCAGCATAGGAAACGAGCCATCGCTCGTGGTTCGGCTCCTTCTCATGTTCTTCTTTTTTCCGGCCCATGACTCAACTCTCGTCGCCTTCGGATTTTTTACTTTCTGAGGCGAGGAATCCCTGGAGCTTCATAATGATAAGACGAGGATTCATCCCGGACTGGATATCGAGAAGGCCTTCTATGATCAGGGTCTTTACCAGGACTTGTCTCTTGACGTTCTTCTTGAGTTTGGTCGCTGCGGGCAGACAAACGATATTGGCGGTCAGCAACCCATAGATGGTGGCCACGAAAGCTACCGCGATACCGGAACCGAGTTTCGACGGGTCTGAAAGGTTTTCCATAACATGGATCAGTCCGAGAACAGCGCCGATGATACCGATGGTGGGCGCAAACCCGCCCGCAGCCTCGAAGACCTCGGCGGCCGCCTTTTCATGGTTCTCGAAAGATGCCAGTTCAATTTCCATAAAGTCTTTGAACTGCTGGGGATCCGTTCCATCGACAACCAACTGAAGGGCCTTGGTCTTAAAGGCGTCTCCCGTAGATTCATTAATCAAGGGCTGGAGGGCCAGAAGCCCGTTGCGGCGCGCCATCTCGGAATAGGAGGCGAGGTCCTTAATCACCTTTTCCATGTCCTGATCGCCAGGGAGGATAATTCTCTTTGCGTCCTTTACGGCCTTGAGCAGCTCCTTCATCGGGAAGGATACGCAGGTGGCGCCGATAGTCCCGCCCAGCACGATAATGGCGGCCGTCGGTTGCATGATTGCCTCAAGATGTCCCCCCTCGAGAAGCTGCCCACCGATGACAGCACCGAAACCGAGAACCAGACCAATGATTGTCGCTAAATCCATAGCTGTAAATTTCTACTGGAAAAGTATTAAAACAGACGAAAATCCTGGCAAGGACACGCTGTCATGTTATTCTGTATTCTGCCCGTTTGCACGCCGTATGATTTCGGCATGAAAGGCTATAATTTTTTCCTGTATCTGCACGCCCGTTTCAAGAACCAGATAGCGGTTTCCATTGTTCAAGGTAATACAGGTGTCGGGAGACTCTTCAATTATTTCGAAGAGCAAATGATTCAAAAGGCATTCAGTCCCGTTGATTTTCGTCAGCTTTATCATTATACCCTCCTGGAATTATAGTTAATCAGAAAGGAAAAAGAACAACAAGAAAATATTGTACCGATGGTGCCGGAGATACATTTTTTTGCAGTTTCTTCTCTTTCATGATCAAGAGATGCTATACTGCATCAAGAATACAGATGACAATATGAATCATCCGCTTGCAGGAGGAAATATGATCACAGACTGGAATGCAGGAACACTGCTGAGTGTATCCAGCGCCTACTGGCGCGGATGTGCGCTTCAGGCCGGAGTCAGGCTGAAAGTCTTCACAATCCTGGCAGACGAGACACTCCCTCTTTCCAGGATCACCGAAAAGACGGCCTCCGATCCCCGCGGCATGGAATATCTGCTCAACGCCCTGTCGGCTATGCACCTGCTGGAAAAACAAGAGGATAGGTACCGGAATTCCAAGGCTGCCCTGGAGTATCTCTGCAAGGAATCCCCCCGTTATATCGGCCATATCATCCTCCACCACCACCATATTCTGGACGGTTGGGCGCAACTTGACCAGGCAGTCAAGACCGGCTGCCCTGTAACCAAGCGCTCTTACGGAACCGAGGCTGAACGGGAAAGTTTTCTGATGGGCATGTTCAATCTGGCGATGATGATCGCTCCGGATATAGCCCGCAGCATCGACCTGAAAGGCCGCAAACGCCTCCTGGACCTGGGTGGCGGACCGGGGACCTACGCAATTCACTTCTGCCTTGCCAACCCGGAAATGCAGGCCGTGATCTTCGACAGGCCGACGACCCAACCCTTTGCAGCCCAGACAGTTGAGAAATTTGGTTTAACCGGCCGTATTGGTTTTATGGGCGGCGACTTCAACTTCGACCCGGTGACCGGAGGCCCCTACGATGTGGCATGGCTCTCCCATATCCTGCATAGCAACGGACCCGCCCAATGCCAGGATATACTCCGTAAGATCGTGGGAATTCTTGCGCCGGGCGGACTCATCCTGATCCATGATTTTATTCTGGAAGACAACAAGGACTCGCCTGAATTCGCTGCACTGTTTTCTTTGAATATGCTGATCAACAACGCCCAGGGAAGAACCTACTCGGAACAAGAGATACGGGCGATGCTGGAAGAAGCCGGAGCCAAAGAAATCTCCAGACATCCCTTCAAGGGACCCAACAGTTCTTCCATTATTTTTGCCAGGGTCTAACCGGCCTGCAAAATTCCCGTTGAACTCTTAAAGCAAATGACGGTAAGATCGTCCTTTGAGGATATATTCTCTATTGAAGCAAATTTAGAAGGAGAAATACGAACGATGGGCAGCACACTCCAGGATCAGTTCCTGAAAATGGGACTGGTAGAAAAAAAACAGGCAAACACGGTCAGAAAGGCCCAGCATCAGCAAAAAACTCAGAAGGGAAATAAAGCTCCGGTACCTGAAGAGAAGATTCAGGCTCAAAAAGCCCTGGCCGAGAAGAAAGAGCGCAGCAAACTTTTGAATCAGAAGAAGAACGAGGAACTGAAAGAGCAGGAAACGGCTGCTCAGATACGACAGCTTATTGCCAGCAACAGAATTTCCGCAGAGGGGGGAGACACTCCATATAATTTCACCGACAGCAATACAATAAAACGCGTATTCCTGCCAAAACATCTTACGGCACAGTTGAGCACGGGAGATCTGGCTATCGTCAAGCAGGCCGGCGAGTATCAGATTGTCCCCGCCGAAGTAGCCCGCAAAGTGCAAGCATATAATAAAAATCTCATCGTCGTCTTTCATGCGTCATCGAAGGAACCCCCTTCTGGCCACGATGATCCCTATGCAGCCTTCCAGGTCCCCGAGGATCTCATCTGGTAACAGGACGCTCTCGTCACGGCATGCGACGGGAAGGAGAGGTATACTCTTCTTTGAGCCATTTGAGTGCCTTTCGGGAGGCTTTCCATACAGGCAGCATCTCGTCCCGGTACGAATAGGCATCCCAAGACTCTGCTGATTCCCGGGCTTCAGGCACTCTGACTCTCCCTGCCAGCAGATATTCTGCCGCCAAAGGCAGCTTTTCCACTGCTTCTTTGCGGGCATGACAGGCCTCCGCATCCTCCAGACAGAAGAGCGCCAGGGCACGGCCATACAATATGTCCACAAGCATATCATCTGGATACCGTCTGCAAACAGCAAGGGCCTGCTGATACCTTTCCATATCGAGGTAGCAATTTACAAGACCTGTCCTCACGCCTTGCTCATCGTTGGGATTAATCTCCAGGACTCGTTCCGCCAAGCGGAAAAACTCCTCCATCTCGCCATCCTGAAGGAGTTGCAGGATGTATTGGCCGGTTATCCGCAGGAAAGAACGGTTATGCGGGATACTCCAAGGCAGATGCCCTTTGACTGGTATCCCTGCGATGATCCTCTCAATGATCGCCCAAAGGCGCTGAAGAACCGGCTCCAGGACGCCGTCGTTAAACCCGGACAACTCCCGGTTCGGATGCAGATCCAGAATACGAATGACATCTTCCAGGATTGACAGGCTGTCAAAAGACTCAGGCCGCCTGCACAGGAAATCAATCCAGCCGAAGTCTGCATCGGGTTGCCACAACGCCCCCCCTGATGCTGCCCCCCCTGCGAAATCCGCAGGGCAGACATCGTCCCAGTCCTCCTCGCAGTCCCGCACAGCTGCAGGCAGGGTCAGCGCATAATTTCTCACATCTCTGATTTCTCGAGAAAGGCGTCCTTTCCCCGGCTCCCGGCAGAGATATTCCGGGAGGGGGCGACGGGCGACCTTCTCCAGCCAATCGACCAGTTCAAGCCCCATATCCTGGATCCGTGCAAACTCTATCCGTAGACGTCCCTTCCGAGGATCAGAGACCACTTCCTCAAGGAATTCCCGCGAGAAATCATCATCAAGCCCTTGCTTTTTCATACGTTTGAGCAGGAAACCGGCACGCTCCCTGGCCCTGTCGAACCGTTGTTCGGCAAGCAGAAGCTGAATCTCAAGCATGCCAACCTTGCAATCATCGGGAGAATCGATCTGGGCCTTACGAAAAGATATCCACGACTCCCGGATCTGCCCTTGGTCCATCTGCATTGCAGCCAGCTGTTGATAAGCCTCGGAGCGCAGGGGTGAAGCGGGGACGCTCGCCACGACATGCGCTATTGTCTGTCTCTTTTTATGTCCGAATCCCAGCATGTCATAGGCATCCAGCAGAAGACTGAAGGCAAAGGCTCCGCTGTCCCCGACCTCGGCAATGGATTTCGGGGAAAAAACAGCCTCAAGGAAACTGAGAGCCTTTTTCGGCCTGCCCTTCTCCAGACAGGAGATGGCACCATGGATTCTCCCATCAAGGGGGATTAAATTTTTTGCAAGCCCATCCCTGGTTACACCCGCCGGGATGTTTTCGAACACCAGAGGCCAGATGACATTACAGTCCAGAGGGTCAAAAGACAGCAGATCGACATCACAACAGTTTATGAATTTTTTTCCGGACCCGCACAGACAGGCCTGGTCTCCATCAGGGAAGGCAATCTTCTTCACCTGAAACCCCTGCCCCGGAAGAGGAACCACATTCCAGATTGCCAGGGCCAGCAGGGTTGCAAGATGCGGCATATCCTCTTCAGTTCCAGGAGAAAACAGGGTCTTTCGCCGCACACCCATCCGCTCCTGCATCCAACGCAGGAAGCGGGAAAAATTCTCGTGCCGACAGATCTCCGCAACGGAGTCCTCCAGCAACTTCTCTATAGTTTTCTGATCAAAATCAAACATATTCCAACACTCGCAGAAAAAGAGCGGAAACGCCGCATCGAAGATGAAAATTTTATCTTTTATCAATATCACGATGAAAGATTGACAGTTCCACAGGCTGTTCCTGAAGAATCTGCTGCAGGGCTTCCACCACGGCAACCGACCGATGCTTTCCGCCCGTGCACCCTACTGCCAGGCGCAGTTCTGTCCTGTTGGCCTCCCTGCTCTTTTTTACAAGAAAAACAAGGAGCGGTTCCAGCAACCGCAAGAATTCCTGTCCAGTTGCACTCCCGATGGCGTAATCGGCCACATCCTTTTCCCGTCCGGATCTGTCCCGCAAGGACTCAACCCAATAGGGGTTCGGGAGAAAACGCACATCCCAGAGCATAGTGATATCTTCGGGGATCCCGAACTTGAACCCGAAAGAAAAAAGAATAAGATACAAAGGGTTTGTCGATCCGGATACTGTATTCATATGCGCATAAGCGAAAAGTGGTTGGAAATCACCAAAGAAACGAGGTGAAAGTCAATCGCTCGCCCCTCTGTTCTCGGTTCTGCTGGTGATTTTCACGTGATGCATCTCTTTGATAATGGCCTGAGCATCCTTTATTTTCTTCTGAAATACACGGGATATCTCATCAGCCGTAGTCGGCAATGTTTTATCTTTATTGTAAATCTCAGTCAATTCATTGTAATATTTGTAAAAGAAGAGAAAAAGATCCTGGTAGCATTCCTCAGAGAAAGCGTTTATGACGATGGTCACATACTTGCCGTTCCTATCTGTTACTGTCCTGGTCTTCTGGAAGGCCTGAATGGTTTCCTGAAAGAGTTTTGTTACGTATTCAACATCTGTAATATCTTGTATTTTATTAAAATCTTCCTGAAATCTTGAAATTGTCGCATAAACGAAGCGAGTGATTTTATTCTGATCAAAGACCTTAGGAGCCTTACTCAGGGCACTCTTGAAGAGCCCCCTGCTGGAAGTGCTCTCTTCCCGTATTCTCTCTTTAACATCGGCCACTCTGGCATAAATTATTTTTTCTATGTCTGCTTCTTTGGCCCTCAGTTCCTCGGCCTTCTTTTCAACCCTCCGAACCTGCGCCAATAGCTCTTTATCAAGGTGCTGAAATTCCTGCAGCCAGATTGACCTGTCATACAATACCCTCATCTCGTCTTCTATACGAGCGATTTCCTCTATTTCTTCCTTCTGCGAGATTTGCAGTTCGGCAATAAATTCTCCATCCAGATGATCAGCGGCATCGGAAATACGTTCTCTGTTTTTTTTTATCGTCTCCGTGGACTGATTGACCGCAGCAATCACATTGTTCGCCATACTCTCGGCGACACTCCGCAACCGTGCATTTTCCGAGTTGAGATGCTTATTAAGCACAGGAAATTCACTATATTTTTCAGATAATCTCATAGTCATCCGAAGAAAATTGAAAATTGGGAAATTGCCCGTTCCGGGTCATCCCCCCCCCACGCTCCTTGCCTGAAATCTCAAGAATACACGAACAATGGCCGCACCACATTTCTGCGCATTGCTTGTTCCATGATCCTATACTGTAACACATCACACAAGCGAAAACAATTTTCGACGAAGAGGGCAACGGGTGCAAGAAGTGCGCTATTTGGCAGGAAATCAGTAAATTAGCGAAATATTATCAGATATTGTACGATCATGAATTCAGAAAAACTCCGATGGAACTAATTTGAAATTCCTGGAGTTGCGGTCCACCGGAAGCTTTCATCAAGAGAGTGGAGGGAACGAGAGTTGTCCTTCCCGCACAAACAGAAAAGGGTCTATTCGTTATATCAAACCAAAAGATGGAGGGCTGGAAAGAAAGTAAGCGGAGACTCCGGATAAGCGGAGACTATCAATTCACAATGTCTGCAGTCCGATTTTCAGCAAGTCTTGAACCTAATCGGCAATTCTGCTTTTTCAAAACGCTCTACAGCAATTCCTCAATAATATCTTTCAAGGATTTCAAATCAAAGGGCTTGGCAATGGCAGAACTGAAGCCATAATCCTTACAGTGCTCCATTATGGGATCACTGGAATAGCCGCTGGAGACAACAACTTTTGCTTCCGGATCAACAGACAGGATTTCTCTAACTGTTTCCTTTCCTCCCATTCCTCCCGGAATGGTCAAATCCATGATCACCACGTCGAAACGATCCCGGCTGTCCAGATGAGCTTTGTACTGTGATAGTGCCTCCTGGCCGTCTTTCACGAGGAGTACCTCGTATCCCAGGTAGATGAGCATCTGTCGGGCAATATCACCGACAATTTCTTCGTCATCCATTATCAGAATTTTTTTCACACGGCCTTCTGACGTCACGCTCGACTCCTTGATAATTCTTTGATACCCACAAACTACAAATCGAAACCACTCTGTTCGCAGTCCGGAACCTGGACTCTTCTCAACACAAGGGTACGACACGACACCAGTGATGATCAGATCCGTACAGAGTCAATAATCAAGCCGGTTTTGTTACATTCAAACTCTTCAAAAAGCAATAATGGTACTTATACTCTTGCTAAGTATGCCAGAGACCTTTGCCATCAGTCAAGGCGTTTGGAGCCTTTAATTTTTCCCTTTGTTTATTCTCCCTTTGCTCTTTGGAATTCCCTTTACGATATGCGTGAAAATCCTGACCGAGAAAATACATCGCCTCAGCAAACAGACGCTCCGAACACGCTCCTTTCCCAGTATTTTGCAAACCTGCTGGTCCGGGTAGTCGATGAAAAACGAGGCCGTTCGCTCTTCTTCGGAGATAACGTCCTTCAGGGCAGATTGGCATTGACGACCCCCCATATCTTACAACTCTTCTATACGCAGTACATGATGAGCGCGCTCCTGATGCTCCCCGAACCTCGCAAGGTATTACTTATCGGTATTGGCGCCGGTTCGCTTGTCCATTTCCTGCACCACCACTTTCCTGACTGCACTGTAGATGCCGTTGATAACGCACCCAAGATCATTGAAATTGCAATCGGCTACTTCCATATACCCGACAAAAAACCCATTACCATCCATTGCTGCGACGGATACGAATTTCTGGCCAATCAGGGGACACAGCCATTATACGACCTGATCTTGCTGGATGCCTTTGATGATAAGGGCATGTCAAAGACAGTGTACCGTGGAAATTTTTTCAGATTATGCATGGAATCGCTGAACCGGGACGGAATCCTGTCCTGCAATCTCTGGAGTGGCAATAATGAAGAACTCGCTCGGATCAAAGACGCTCTTCAGCAACATTCGACCGGCCAAATCTTCATTCCCGTACACAATCGCGGCAATATTGTCGCCCTGGCCTGCAACAAGCCTGTTCCCTGGGAAAAAATCAACCGTTCCAGGGCCGAACTGCTCATTCTTTCCAATCGCTTTCATATTGATTTTTCCAGGATCACTGGAATTGCCCTCAAGCACAATCTGACCTTCACACAACGAATAAGCCTGCTCTTTTAGCGCCTACATATTCCCGATGGAAACCGGCCCTTTTCGTATGAGTTCCAGCTGATCGGAAAGGTCCTTAACCTCATTGTGCCAATAGGATGGCGTTCCAAAACCCTGCACAGCCAGAGTTTCTCCGTCCTCTTTGACCTGGTGAACGCACCAGGCGATGTAATGAATAAAGCGCATCGCCCGCAACGGCTCAATCAGAGACAGGGTCCGCCGGTCAAACCGCCGGAATGTCTCATATCCCTCAAGAAAGAGGTCAGCCTCCACAAAAGAATCAGCAACCAGACCGGGCAGCAGCATCCAAAAATCCTGTACTGCCGGCCCCATGGACATGTCGTCAAAATCGATCAGAAAAAAAGATTCCCGGTGGATAATGTTGCCAAAATGGCAGTCACCATGGATTCGGATAGGCTGCACATTGACGAACAGAGGCTCAATCTCTTTTATCAAGTCATTTGCCACCCTGCTGAAAGGGCCGAGAAAATCAAGAGGAACCAGGCCGCTGGACAGAATCGCCTCAACCTGTCCGCGCGTCGAAACAGCAGGAGACAGCGCAATGCGGGACCCGGCTGTATGGACCGCGCCCACATTATGGACTCGCGCCAGAAGCCTCCCCAGTTCCATCCACTGCTCATCATTAAACTCATCTTGACATCTCCCCCCGCATTTTGGAAAGATGGCATAGGAAATATCTTTAAATTTCCCCAAGGTTGAACCATTATCCAACTGCAGGGGCGCAATCACGGGGACCTCCTGAACTGCGAGTTCGAGGAGGAAATCGTGTTCATCCTGAACCGCTTCGCGCGTCCACCTGTCCGGCCGGTAAAATTTAATAATTCTTCTTACGCCATCCTTCTGCTCCAATTCATAGACTCTGTTGATATAGCTGTTACAGGGTCGGTAAAGATTTGAAAAGGGCAAGCCAAGAGCCTTTTCGGCAAGCATAATCACCGTGTCCGGTTTCAAGACGCCAAAGGCTGAAGAATTTTTCTTTGTTCCGGATACATTCATAAGTCGAGAACCATGGTCTAAAAGTATGGATTGCCCGTTCCCTTGAAGATCGAAAAAGACAATTTGGTATATAAGATAACTTTAAATTTAAGAATATCTTCCTGGTTTTTGCTGCGCATAATCAGAGGCATCACCTGATTACCGTACAGTATTTCTGTAAAAAAATCCTTGGTAATTCAAACATATTTACAGTATCTGTTCTAAGGAACACTAACCACAACACAGGGTTACTTCAATGCAGCAAACAGACAAAATCGACATTTTAGCCTCCGAATTCTCTCCCTTTTCCTACACAGGCTTTTGTTCCTCCTGCGGCACCGAACATGTTTTTACAGGGGCGGCATGCAGTGCGTCTCTTTGGACTATACTTGCAGAGCTGACAGGCAACGGCTCTTTTTGTCCGAATTCCGGAAATGGACAGCTTTCAACCGATTTTCTCTTCGGGCAGTCCAGAGGAAAAATGTTTGGGGTCATGAAGTGTCTGGACACTGCTGGCGGCACTCACTATCTAAAAGCCTTTTCAGGTCAATTCAATGGCCTGTGGCAGATAGACGGTTGGGTCCCTCCTCTCTTTGATGTCGATATGTGGATTGAGGTTAACTCCCCGGCGGAGAAGGCAATAAAAGAGCTGGGCGAGGAGATAAAATTCTGCCCGGATGGATCTGATTTACAGAAGAAAATTCGAAGGGAACGGAAAATCCTCTCGCGCGCTTTGATGAAGGATTTACAGAGCCTCTACAGAGTAATCAACTTCCGCAAGCAAGTCTCCACTCTGCATGACATCTTTACCGGCAGGGAAGGAATACCTACAGGAACAGGGGATTGCTGTGCGCCAAAATTATTTAACTTCGCTGCTACGCACGACCTCATTCCCCTGGCAATTTCAGAATTTTTCTGGGGACGGGAGAACAGATCAGGAACCAGACTGCATGGGCATTTCTATCCGCCCTGTGATGAAAAATGCCGTCCGCTCCTCGGTTTTATGCTCTGCGGTCTGGAGGCAGCGCATGCACGGCGAACTTCTTAATCTTACCGTGCTCTATGCTGACACGACACTGGTTGTTGTCGATAAGCCGGGTGGCTTACTCTCCGTACCAGGCCGTAGCCCAGAGAATAAGGACTGTGTTACCAGCAGGATCAAACAACTTTACCCTGACTGTATCAATCAGCCATCCGTTCATAGGCTTGACATGCACACATCGGGTCTTCTGGTTTTAGCCTTGACAGCCGATGCCCATCGCAACCTTTCCAGACAATTTGAAAGAAGAGAAGTGGAAAAACGGTATATTGCCGTGCTGGACGGCCTTATTACCCAGGAAGCAGGTGCAATCAGGCTTTCGTTCAGACTGGATACAGACAACCGTCCGCATCAGATTTATGATCCGGTTCGGGGAAAACCAGGGACAACGTTCTGGAAGAAGTTGCGGATTTTTGAGGGAAAGACCTGGGTCGAGTTTGCTCCTCTGACCGGACGCACGCACCAACTCAGGCTGCATGCTGCCCACGCTCTTGGCCTCAACTGTCCTATTGTCGGAGACCGACTGTACGGTAAGGGAGTTGAAGGTGAGCGCATGCTGCTTCATGCCTCCTCACTTTCCTTCCGGCATCCGGATACGGGACAAAAAATGAATTTTGATTCTTCTCCGCCATTCTAAATAAAAAAACCGGGCATGCAATGCATACCCGGTTTTTAAAAACGAGAGAATTACCTCTTTCAATTCATGAACTGATTTTCACAGTGCAATTGGATACAAGCTGATAGCAAATACTGCCACGGCCAGTATCAGGGTGCATGCTGGCCCGAAAACCGTGCATTCGCTCTCAAATGACTCATGTGCCTCATGAAAATACATAAAGATAATAAGCCGCAGATAATACCACACAGAAAGAATGCTGCTGACAATACCCAGAACAGCCAGTGTGACCTGTCCCGCCTGGATAGCGCTGGTTATGACGTAGAGTTTCCCCATAAAACCGGCGGTAGGAGGTATGCCCGCCATGGAAAGAAGAAATATTGTAATAGCTGCTGCTGAGTACGGTCGGGACTTGGCAAGCCCTTTGAAATCTTCAAACTGGCTTCTCGTCTCTCCAGTTCCCGACAGATAAGAGAGCGCGGCAAAGATACCCAAGGTGCTGACCGAATAGGCTGCTAGATAATAAAGAATGACGCTGCCGCTAAAATGCTCAGAACTCACCGCAACTAAAGCAATCAGAAGATACCCGGTATGTACTATACCCGATGCGGCAAGCATCCGCTTAATGGTGCTCTGCCCGATTGCAATAAGGTTTCCGCCAAACATTGTCAAAATTGAAATATAAAACAGGTACGTTACCCAAGAACCCTTCAAACCAGGATCGAGCATTAAAAAATTGGCAAAAATCGCAAAAACGGCCGTTTTTAATGCCGTGGCCATAAATCCGGTTACAGGAATCGATGCACCGTCATAGACATCCACAACCCACGCGTGAAATGGAAAAGCGGCAACTTTGAAGAGGAAAGCAAAAATAATAAAAAAAGCGCCGCCGACAAGAGCAGGTGATTGGAGAAAGCCATGAGCCGCAATTGCTCCACCGATGACCTCAAACCTGGTGCTGTTCAACCCACCATATATCAAGGCAGTGCCCATCGTGAAAAAAGCACCGGTAAAAGCCCCGAGCATCAAATATTTCAACACCGCCTCAGCACAGGTCAGACATCTGCGATTGAAACCGACGAGAATGTAAATCGATAGAGACATGACCTCAAGCGAAATAAATGCCGTCATCAGTTCACGTGACAAGGTAAGCAGCAGCATCCCAAAGGTGGCAAAGGCAATAAGACTATAATATTCCTCTGTTCCGAATTTATTCTCTTTGAAATAGCTTCGCGAGCTCATTGCCGTGAAAAATCCGCATGCAAGAATAATGAGATCTGCAACTCTTGTAAAGTCAGTTACCATCAGCATCCCCTTGAAGACAGAACTGAAGGGGCTGACGAGGCCAACAGTCCCCGTGAATATCTGGGCGATGAAGGCCAAACCGAAAATGCACATACACACAAGGGAAGCCGTTTCAAGGGCCATTTTCCCAAATGCCGATCTGAGCATCAGGAGGATAGCTCCTGCGCCAATAATGAGAAGGGGAAGTAATAACAAAAAATCTCGCGTCATGATAATCTACCCTGTCGTATTACTTTTCTAGATTGGTCCCTTTGGGGAGGGCATTAATATCAGCAACCTGCGTATCGTGAAGAATGGAGCTCAGCTGGATCTTCGCAGCAGGTTCAATTTTCTGAATAAAAGGCTGCGGATAAATACCCATAACAATAATAAGGATCAATATGGGCAAAAAGGCCAGAACCTCCGCTGAAGACAAGTCTTTAAATGTTGCTGTTCTCTCATTGGACTTCTCAAAAAACACCCTCTGAAACATCCAGAGCATATAACAGACGCCTATAATCAAGGAGGTACCAGCCAAGACTCCGATAACAACATTAAATTTAATTGCGCCCAGAATTATCAGAAACTCACCAATAAATCCACTTGTTCCAGGGAGTCCCACGGAAGCAAGCATCGCTATCGCAAAAAACATTGCAAAAACAGGGGCTTTACTGGCGATACCGCCCAGATCGCTAATCTTTCTGGTCTTCATACGCTCTTCCAGAATTCCTGCAAAAAGGAAGAGCGCGCCGGTACTGGTTGCATGGGCGACAATCTGAAACAGAGACCCCGTCAACGCCTGGATATTCAAACAAAAAAGCCCCAATGCTATAATCCCCATATGAGAAGCCGACGAAAAAGCCAACAAGCGTTTGTAATCCTTTTGTGCAATGGCTGCAAACCCGCAATACATCATTCCGATAACCCCAAGATAGGCAAGGACCAGCGCATATCGCGTAAACTCAGCCCCGAAGATCGGAATCACAAAGCGGATGACGGCGTAGACGCCGATCTTTGCCATTATGGCTGAAAGAACAAAGGTCGCAGCGGCAGGGCCTTCCGTATAGGCATCCGGCAGCCAGGTATGGAAGGGAAAAAGCGGAATCTTAATTGCAAACGCAAGCATGAAACCGGCAAAGGCAAGTATGGCCATTGTGCCATGCAGCTTAAGCCCTGCCATTGTAGCAATGTTGAAGCTCCAGATTCCGAACTGATTATGAAAGGCAACCCCCAGATAAAAGATTGCAACCAGCATCAACAGTGAACCGGCGATGGTATAAAGCGTAATCTTCAAGGTAGCGGGGACCTTGCCCTGGCCACCATACAATCCAATCATAAAGAAAATAGGCAGGAGCATAACCTCCCAAAAGATATAAAAAAGGATGAGATCCCCTGCGCAGACAGCTCCGGCCATGGCCCCCTGAACAATAAGAAGATTCCCGTAATATCCTTTGGTCTTCGTTGTAAAAATTAAGAAGATTGATGGAAAAAGCACAACGGCTGTCATCAGTATCAAAAGGCTGATCCCATCAACCCCTAAGGTGTAATCAATCCCCAAAGAGGGAATCAATGTACACTTCTCAACAAACTCCATGCCTCCGTTACCAATGAACCCTGCATAGAGTTTCAATCCAAGGACCAAAACTGCAACAGAAATCACCAGGCCAATAGCCCTGGCACAGTTTTTCGTTACAGGGGTAAGCAGCAATATAAGCCCTGCAACAATCGGCAGGAAAATCATTGATGAAAGGATATGTTCAAACATTCTTACACCTTACCTAGTTCAGCGTTTGAGAAATTAACAGACTAATCAGGCTTAGCCCTATGACCATGTATATCGCATAGACCCGGACATACCCTGTCTGAACAAGCCTGAAGATATCCCCTGCCAACTCATAAATCCAGGCAACGGTTTTCCTCGGTCCATCAGTAACATTGGGATCAAAGTCTTCCCAGATAATTGCGCCGATGGTCTTATACGGCTGAACAAAAAGCATGTCATAGAGCTCATCGATATAGAACTTATTATAGGCAAACTTTGCAAAACCGGAGAATACCGGGAGTTCAGCCCCTTTGCCAAACTTGACGAAGGCTGTAGTTATACCGATCAGAAACGCCAGCACACTTGCCCCCATGACCATCCACTCCGTCGAACCTTCTGCATGAGAATGAACATCTGCTACAGAAGGCTCCAGCCATCCAGAGACCATTTGATGCCCGCCAAAAAGCTCAGGAAAATTCAAAAATCCTGCCAACAAGGCCCCAGCAGCGAGTATAACCAGTGGCACAGTCATAACCGGCGGCGGTTCATGCGCATGATCAAAAGATGTTTTGCTGTGCGGCTGACCATGAAATACAACAAACATCATCCTGAATGTATAATAGGCTGTCATGCCTGCAACCAGCACACCGATCATCCATATTTCCTTGTGCCCGCTGGCGTATGCCGAGAACAAAATTTCATCCTTGCTGAAAAATCCGGAAAACGGCGGACACCCGGAAAGGGCAAGGGCACCGACCAGCATGGTCAGATAGGTTACAGGCAGCTTCTTCTTCAACCCTCCCATCTTCCAGATGTTCTGTTCATGATGCATGGCATAAATAACAGATCCTGCACCAAGAAAGAGCAAGGCCTTAAAGAAGGCGTGGGTAAAAACATGAAAAATACCGGCAGAATAGGCAGAAAGCCCAACGCCAGCAAACATATATCCAAGCTGACTCACCGTGGAGTAGGCCAGCACCTTTTTGATATCATCCTGAAACATCCCATAAATAGCTGAAACAAGCGCAGTTAGGATACCAATCCAGGCGACAACCTCTCCTGCCTCAGGAACCTGAATATAGAGGAAACTGAACCGTGCCACCATATATACACCAGCGGTTACCATGGTGGCAGCGTGGATCAGGGCCGAAACCGGAGTAGGACCGGCCATTGCGTCGGGCAACCAAACATACAGCGGTATCTGTGCCGATTTCCCTGTTGCGCCGACAAAAAGAAGCAGACAGACGAGAAGGCAAGTTGCCTGTGGAAGAAGATGCGCATTGGTCTTTAAAGACACATAATCAAATCCATTTGCGCCTATCCCCCAAAACAAAAAGGCCATCCCGAGGACAAAGCCCAAGTCACCTATCCGGTTGACTATAAAGGCCTTGTTTCCGGCCAGAACGTTACTGGTATCTTCATTGTAATAACTGATCAGCAGATAGGAGCAAAGCCCGACACCCTCCCAGCCGACAAACATCACGACAGGTCCGTCACCCAGAACCAGAATCAACATACTCCCGAGAAAGAGATTCATGTAGCCGAAAAATTTGGCATAGGTTTTATCGTCAGCCATATAGCCAATGGAATAGACATGGATGAGTGAGCCAATGAATGTTACGAAAAGAAGCATCAAAGAGCTGAGCGGATCCGCCATAAACCCCATGGAGATTTTCAGTTCGCCCACACTGATCCAGGTAAAGACCTTGTGAACCAAAATCCGATGTTCAACAGGGAGAGTCCGGAGGAGGGAAAAAACCTGAAAAGCCATTATACACGACAGCACAGGTCCGATACAGGCCAGAACCGCATAGAGCTTGTCTGGAAACCGTTCTCCCCGGCAGGTGGTAACATGCATCAGTCCTATCAACACAGCGCCTATTAATGGCATCAGTGGAATCAGACCTAGGTAAAATTGAGCAGTTTGTTCCATCGGATCACCCCTTCAACAGGCTGAAAATGTTGGTGTCCAGCACACCCTTATGCTTGTGCAGTAAAATAACCACGGCAAGAGCCAGCGAAGCCTCTGCCGCAGCAACAGCAATTACCATCATGGCCAGGACCTGACCATCCATGCTGACATGCAGCCGGGAGAAGGTAATGAACGCAAGATTTGCGGCATTCAGCATCAGTTCAATGGACATGAATACCGTGAAAACGTTCCGTCTGGAGATTACACCCAGTATGCCCAGGCAAAATAGAATGATACTCAGAGTAAGATAATTCAGGATCATTTGCCCGCCTCCCTTTTCCCCGCCATTATCACGGCACCAACAAGTGCAATCAGCAAAAGAATAGAAATAATTTCGAAGGGGAGCAGCCAATGATTAAAAAGTATCAGACCAACTTCTTTCACATCACCAAAGCCGTTACCGACAAAATACGTATTATCGCCCATTACATTGCGCGTGCCCGGCAGACTACGCATGATCTTGTAAAGAAACATGGCAATCGGAGCAATCACAACTGCACCGCCAACAAGGAATATCCCTTTTCCCCGTTCTACCGGCAGATCACTGTTCTGAATATTCAGGAACATAATGATGAAGATGATCAGCGACATAATCGCTCCCGCATAGACGATCAGCTGTACTGCAAACATCAGCTTGGCCGAGAGGAGCGCATAAAGGCCCGCAAGAGAGATGAGCGTAACCACAAAGCTCATTGCTCCATTCATCGGGTGCCTGAATAAAATCAGGCCGATGGCGCCAAGCACAGACAACGCGGCCAATCCGAAAAACAACCATTCGGCAAACATGATATCAAGCGCCCCCTTTCTTATATTCTTCTTCGTCAAACGCACCCTTGGTTGCCAGCAGTTCATCGATTCTCATATATACCGATTCACGATCATAGCTTGTAACCGAAAAAATCCCCGTATCCATCCGTATGGCATCCATTGGACACGCCTCAACGCAGTATCCGCAATAGATGCATTCCAGCAAATCGATATCAAAACGGACAGGAACCTTTTCAGATTTTCCGTCCATGCGTTCACCTGCTTCTATCATGATACAATGAGCCGGACAATTGGTCTGACACATGAAGCAGGCGACACATTTTACCGACCCGTCTTCATGAGTTGTTAACCGGTGGCGTCCTCGCCATCGCGGGGTTATTTCCGGTTTCACCTCAGGATAATGACGGACATACAATCTGGAATTGTCGCAAAAATTAGACCAGAAATGGCCAAGGGTCACCCACATTCCTTTGAAGATCTCAAACAGAAAGACCTTCTCGAGTAAACTCGACCCCTTACGTTCCATAATTTTGATACTTGCACCCATGCCATCCCCCTTTAGCTCAACGCGACCACGACAGCGCTTGTGATGAAGATGTTCAGAAGTGCCAGTGGCAAAAGCATCTTCCATCCTAATTTTTGCAACTGATCATACCGAAAGCGCGGCAAAGTCCACCGAACCCATACATACACAAAGCACATCATGAACGTCTTCACCAGGAAAGTTGCAATCTGCAGGAGGACCACCAGGATCCGGTCAGCTGCGCCGCCTGCTGCATAAAGCCAGTAGGCAACAAGTACTGCCTCCAGAATGATCACCATCATCCAGATAAGCCCAATATAGACGTTGGCCTCGAATACACGCGGATCCTTGGGCCTGTCATAATGACTTTTATTATTTTTCCTGATCCATTTGCAGAAAATTCCAGCAGCAAGCGGAACTATGAACACCAACAGAGCCGCAAGCAAACGCGCATTGGCCACCAGAGTCTCGGTTGCCAGCCAGGGAATCTGATAACCACCGAAAAACAGGGTAATAATCAGTGAGCTCGATACAAACATGGCCACATATTCACCCATGAAAAACAGGGCGAACTTCATCGAACTGTATTCAACATGAAAACCGGCTACGATTTCACTTTCGCCCTCAGCCAGATCGAAAGGCGTTCGGTTTGTCTCGGCAAAGGCTGCCACGATGAAAATTATCGCTCCAAGCGGCTGCAGAACAACTCCCCACATAGGAATGAAACCGAAAAGCAGACGTCCCTGAAAATGAACCATATCATTGAGGTTCACGGTTCCGTACACCGCCAGAAGGCTGACAAGGGCAAGCCCCATGGGGATTTCGTAGCTGATAACCTGGGCTGATGCCCGCAGGCCACCCAGTATCCCGTATTTGTTATGGGAAGACCAGCCTGCAAGGATGATCCCGTAGACGGCAAATCCGGTGATGGCCAAAAACCAGAGGATTCCCAGATCCATCGGAATCCCCTGCATCAAATACCGCTTCCCCTCAATCACCAATGTGTCTGCAAAGGGAACTACCGCAAAGGAGACCAAAGCACAGACAAAGACTATCAGCGGCGCCAGGACAAAATAAAACTTATGCGGGCTGTGTCCGGGAATCACATCCTCTTTAAAAATTAATTTCACCGCATCGGCCAGATTCTGCACCAGGCCTGCTGCCCGGAACCCGAAGATATTACATCGGTTTGGACCCGCACGATCCTGAAAGAAGCCAGCGCCCCTGCGTTCCAGCCACACCAGGGCCGCAATAAAACACAGCGGCACAAAGGCCCCGAAAGCAACCCGGAGAAGAACAAGTAAGATATCAAGCTGGGACATGAGCGGCCTCACTAGCAGTTAATTTCACTCCTCCCTCGGGAATCATATCGGTCAACGAGGGAATCACCTTTTTCATTTCATTCACAGCATCACTCTCTGTTGCAACAGGACCGCCAAGCGTTCCGCAAAGGGCGATCATATCAAGTGGCAGAACATTTTTCTGCACAGCTCGGACAAAGTGTTGTAAAAGACCGTCCTTATTGACAACGCTCCCCGAGGACTCACTGTATGAGGCCACAGGAATGGCAATGGAAGCCTTCTGTATCAAAGTCCCGTCATGGGTAGCGATGGCAACGATTTTGATCTTCTCAAGCCTCTGCAGAAATTCATTCCCAGTTTCGTGGACAAAAAGATCATTGTTAAAACTGACCAATACGTCAGAACCGTTAAGCAAGCCGGTGAATGTTTCCTTGGTACAGTCTATCCCCAGCAAGGCCAACCCGGCCCGATTGGCGGATTTATCGTCCTGTATCAACCAGTCGTCACCGTCACCGGTTTTAATGTATCCGTCACTGTATCCGGAGAGTTTCGCACCGCAAGCCTCACTTAAGGCCTTGATAGCAATCATCTGTTCCATACTGCAGTTGGGCGACACCAGCATCAACGCCTTGGGTCCCAGAAGCGCCTTGGCAGACTGGATGGCATAGTCCTGAAGGCAGTCTTTCCCCTCCAAACGGCAGACCTGAAGCCTTCCCTCATTTTCAGCATGGTAAGTCAAACGGCCTTCGTCACACATGAAATAGCCATTGACCTGGTCATTGAGCCTCGGCCGGAATCTGTAAATCACATCGTCTTTATATTTCTCACGATTATGATCGATATAGATATTGCACCCCTTCGCGCAGCCATGGCATATCCCCTTATCCTTGGTGAGAAACCACGCCCGCTGCGTGAAACGGAAATCCCTGCTGGTCATTGCCCCCACGGGACAGAGATCCACCACATTGACGGCATACCTGTTGTTCAAGGGCCTGCCGGGAAAAACCTCAACCCTGGCCTCATCAGAGCGGTTGACTATGCCCAATTCACCAGTCTTTGTGATCAAGCGAGTAAACCGGACACAACGGGCACAGAGGACACAACGCTCCTGATCATGCACCACCCCGCATCCCAGATCCATCCGCTTGCCTTTCGCCACCACAGGCACAGTCATCCGGCTGTCCTGCAGATCGTAGGACATGTAATAGTCCTGCAGGGTGCATTCTCCGGCCTGATCGCAGACAGGACAGTCAATAGGATGGTTGATCAGTTCGAACTCCATCATATCGCGCTGGATCTTTTTGATCTTTTCCGTATCAAGCTGGACCTTTAAACCCGGTGAGACCAGCGTCTTGCAGGCTGGAACCAATGGCGGCCTGCCATCCTCAATGCCCACCAGACACATCCGGCAATTTCCATCAGCGCCCAAGGCGGGATGGTAACAGAAGTGGGGGATCTCGACTCCGATGACCTTGAACGCGTCGATCAGGTTCTTGCCCGATTCCACTTCCACTTCACGTCCATTAACAAAAAGTTTCACCATTTCAGCCATGGTTTGCCCTTATCCCTGTTTCACGTCGGCTTGAGCGGAGGCGCCTTTCTTGACATAAGCCTCAAACTCGTGCCGGAACTTATTCAGATAGCTGCGCACCGGCATGGTACAAGCCGCCGACAGTACACATACGGTTTTCATCTCAATATTGTCGCATAACTCCACCAGGAGATTGATATCTTCCATACTCCCCTCACCCTTCAAGATCTTTTTGACAATCTTCAAGATCCATCCAAGCCCTTCTCGGCAGGGTGTACACTGGCCACAGGATTCATGATGATAAAACTGCGCCAGGTTTTCCACCAGTTTGACAATATCGACCGTCTCATCGAGAACCACAATGCCGCCCGAACCGAACATGGTCTTATGGGCTGCCATGGATTCATAATCAAGGGTAACTGTTTTGGCTTCTTCAGGGGTCAACACCGGAGTTGAACTTCCGCCCGGAATTATCGCCTTGAGCTTTTTGCCGTTCAACACCCCTCCCGCAACCTTTTCGATCACATCAAGAATCGGCAGGCCCAGCGGCAATTCATACATTCCGGGCTTTTGCACATGACCGGATATGCCGAAAAGATGTGTTCCCGGACTCTTCTCTGTACCGTACTGTTTATAAGCATCAGCGCCGTTCTCAAGAATATACGGTAAAGAAGCAATAGTCTGGACGTTGTTGATAATAGTCGGGCATCCATACAGACCTTCCACCGCAGGAAAAGGCGGTTTGCTCCGGGGTTGGCCCTTTTTACCTTCGATGGACTCCAGCAGAGCCGTCTCCTCACCACAGATATAAGCCCCTGCGCCTCTATGCACGGTCACATCCAGTTTGAAGCCGTATCCTCCAACATTTTCTCCCAGATATCCGGCCGCATAGGCTTCATCTATAGCTGCTTGCAAAGCCTTCACCTGAGTCGTGTACTCGCCGCGGATATAGATGTAGGAATCATGACAACCTATGGCGTAACAACAGATGATGATCCCCTCAATCAGCAGATGGGGGTCGCGCACCAGAATAAAACGGTCCTTGAAGGTGGCCGGTTCCGATTCATCTGAGTTGACAGTCAGATATACGGGTTTATTCAGCCCCTTGGGCAGAAAAGACCATTTAAGGCCGGCAGGAAAGCCTGCACCGCCACGGCCGCGCAGACCGCTACTCTTCACCTCTTCGATGACGGCGACGGGCTCCATGGAGAACAACTTCTCCAGCCGTGAATAGGCCCCGTGCTGCTTGGCCACTTCAAGCGTATGGGCGTCTTTGATGTCGAACTTGGCACTGAGTATCTTCACTTCCATATCCGTACGCCCTCCTTATTTCAGCGTGGCCAGCAACGATTTCAGTTTATCCACGTCCATACTCTCATGGAATTCACCGTTAAGCTGGACAACCGGAGCCGTACCGCAATGCCCAAGACATTCAACCTCCTCCAGACTGAACTTTCCATCCGCGCTTATTTCCCCTGGTTTAAGACCGAGTTCGTTTTTGAGATAATCAACGATCTCCTGTTTTCCCCGAAGCCAGCATGACAGGGTTCGGCAGATACATATATGATTTCTGCCAGTCGGATGGAGGTTGTACATGGTATAGAAGGTAGCGCACTCATACACCTGGCTTGCAAAGGTGCCGATGCGGTCCGCAATATAGGCTATCGCCTCGGCACTTATCCAACCTTCCTGTTCCTGGATCAACCACAGAGCCGGTAGAATCATGGATTCCCTGGTCGGGTATCTCTTGACAAGGCGTTCAAATTCAACATCCCTCTCCTGGTCATACCGGAACGGCTTTCCTGTAACAATCAGCTTCGAACGGTTGCTCATCTGTCCAACTCCCCACCTATTATATTGATACTGCCAAGGTTGATGACAGCATCGGCAATCATGGATCCTTCGACCATTTCATGGAAGCCGCCCATGATATAAAAACAGGGAGGCCGCACCTTCACCTTATAGGGACGGCCTGATCCATCGGAGACAAAGTGAAATCCCAGTTCGCCATTTGCCGCCTCAAATGAATCGTACCATTCACCCGGGGGTGTTTTAACGCCTTCAAAAATCAGTTTAAAATGATTAGCCAGCCCTTCGATCTTCCCGTATACCTGCGACTTTGGAGGCAACGCCACCGCATGGTCACTGACAAATATTGGACCCTCAGGGATCGTCTTCATGGCCTGCCGTATGATCCTGATGCTCTGAAAAATCTCCTCGAAACGGATCATCAGGCGATCATAGAGATCGCCTTTCGTGCCGACGGGCACTTCGAAATCAAAGGACTCATAGTTATAATAGGGGGCATCCTTACGCAGATCATAAGGAACGCCGCTCGCCCTCAGACAGGGGCCGGTATAGCCGTAAGAGAGCGCGACCTCTTTGGGCATCACGCAGACTCCCTGCGTCCGGTCATGGACTATCCGGTTTTTCGCAATCAGCTTAAGAGAATCGGAAACGCCTTTCTCAATATTTTTGATATGGTGTTCCATATCGGCTTCCCATCCTTCATAAAAATCCCTGTACATCCCGCCGATACGGGTGAAGGAACTGGTGAGCCGCGCGCCGGTCAGACGGCTGATCAGATCATACGACGCCTCCTTTTCGTTATAGAGGTACCAGTAATTGGTCAGACCTCCCATATCGACAAGGTTGGCTGCAATACAGACCAGATGATCCTGAATCCGGAAAAACTCCGAAAGGACAACCCGCATGAACTTGGTCCGTTCCGTTATCTCAACGCCAAGCCACGATTCAACGGCCTTTACATAGGCTATATTGTTCATCAGGGCCGAGCAGTAATTGAGCCGGTCCGTCAGGGGGATAACCTGATTATAGGTCAAGCTTTCCGCTGTTTTCTCAAAACCTCTGTGCAGGTAGCCGATCTCGTTCACATTGGCAACAATGGTCTCACCGTCCAGCGCGGTCAGAATACGGATTGCACCGTGGGTGACCGGATGCGATGGTCCCAGATTCAGGAACATGATCTCGGTGTTGATATCCTCCATCGTGGACTTGCTCACACCCTTGGTCGCGAGCCGGGCTTTAATTTCCTTTTCCAGGCTGTCAGTTTCATAGCAGATCTGCCCCTGCTTGATGGGATAATCCCTTCTGAGGGGATGCCCTTTAAACTGCCAGTGATTCAGGATGCGCCGCAGGTCGGGATGACCGATGAAGCGGATACCGTACTGGTCGTAAACCTCGCGCTCACCCCAGTTGGCTGAATCCCACAGATGCGTGACAGTGGGAACGCCGGCATCCGGGTCATGCACCGGGGTTCGGACCTGAACCAGAAAATTCTGCTGCCAGTTCCGCAGGGTATAGACGAGGGCGAAACGCGCTTCCTGGGCGATCGGATACTCGAGATAGTCAATGGCAGTGACATCAAGGAGCAGACTGAATTTGAAGTCTCTTTCATTTTTTAGACGAGTAAGCGTCTCAATGAGCTTTTCCGGACGCACCGCAAGAACTGCAGTATCCAGAACTGTCGAGACTGCAGCCTCCGGAAAGGCGGCTTGTAATTTTTCAAGTGCCGTCGCATTCATATCAGTCGAGAATCCCTTTAAAATCTTTATGGCGGTCCTTAAGTACACTCTCGCCTTTGATCTGATCCTGGATCTTTATCAGGGCGTCCAACACTGCCTCCGGTCTGGGCGGGCAGCCGGATATGTACACGTCCACAGGGATTACGTTATCGATCCCCTGAAGGGTGCAGTAGTTGTCGTAGATGCCGCCGGAGCTTGCACACGCACCCATCGCAACAACCCATTTCGGTTCAGGCATCTGTTCATAGATGCGTTTCAGTATCGGCGCCTGTTTATAGCTGACGGTTCCACAGACAAGCATAAGATCTGCCTGACGAGGGGAAAATCGAACAACCTCAGCTCCCCAGCGGGAGATATCATGCTGACTTGCCGCCGCACTCATAAATTCAATAGCACAACAGGCTGTACCGAATACCATTGGCCAGAGAGAATACTGCCGTCCCCAGTTGATAATTGCATCGAGTTTTGTGGTGACCACCGAGTCGCCCAGACTCGCTTCGAATCCTAACGCCAATTGAGCACCCCTTTCTTTAAGATATAGATAAGACCCGTGAGAAGCAGGAGCATGAACACCACCATCTCGACGAACCCGAACCATCCGAGCTGTCTAAGCGTAACCGCCCAAGGATACATGAACACCGCCTCAATATCGAATATCAGGAACAGAATGGCAAGAAGATAGAATTTGACGCTGAATTTCTGGTCAACCGCCCCGATAACATTGCCAACCCCACTCTCGTAGGCCTCATTTTTGACCTTCCCGGCCAGACGGGGTCCGAATATTGCCGTCACGGTCATAAGAACCGGGACGATAACAGCAAGTCCGATGAATACAATTGCTGAAAGAATCAATTCCGTTGACATGAACGCTCTCCACCTCGTTTTTCGCTTGCAGCGCTATCTGAAATTCAACAGCACTGTCTGATATCCATGAATGAACAACCATTCATTAACAGGCGTCCGCCGTTCCTGTCAAGAATTAATTATCTTGCGCAAACAGGAACTTATGAACATTATCGAATAACACAAATATGCACAATCGGGCCATTTTCCTGTGCATACTGTGCGCATCATTTCCCCCTCAAATCACAATCTCCCCTTCACCTTACCGTGAAAACCCTTCTATGTCCTCTATAATAATTTCAGCATAGTGCTTAATTATATAGACTATTCCCTCCTACTGCCCAAAATAATTCCTCAACCGGCATTATCGGGCCAATACATTGTCCCAATATCTCTTCTGCCTATTTTGCACAATATCCACCTCTTATCACCCTGTCCCCGCCAAGCGGGACAGGCCAGGAGAAATCTGCAGTACTTGAGGCACACACGTACGACAAACGTTAATTCAACGTCTTAACGTATGACTAAAATACCATTTATTTCTGTTAAACTTTTCATCATGGATAGTTATATTTCACCGCCTCCCTCTGCAGACGATGACTATGCATCTATCAATGCCCTTCATGCTGCATCCAACCGGACGTGAACCTTTTGCGGATGGCTCTCTTTTCGCTGCCGCGTTTCTTACCAGACATGGAATTGCCCATCCTTGTAGGTAAAAACCGTAGTCCCTATCAGATTTTCGCCGAAGCACATATCAGCCATGAGCGGATTGATAGTTGACCACGCTATCCATTATTATGACGACGATAAAATTTCGGTCATCGTTACATCGTTACTATTTATATTTTTCATGGAGAATACTATGAATTACTCAAGAGCATACACCGACAAACTGATGTCCGCAGACAAGGCAGTACAGATGATTAAATCCGGAGACTGGGTTGATTATGCGTGCTTTCTCGGCACCCCGATCCAACTTGACAAGGAGCTTGCGAAACTGGCCGGGACCCTCAAAAACGTCAAGATTCGCGGCCTCGGATTCCTGGGAGTTGCAGCGGTTGCTCAAGTTGACCCAAACCGTGAGAGTTTTATATACAACAACTGGCATTTTACAGGCGGAGATCGTGCCCTTCATGATAAAATGACCTGCAATTACATTCCATTGCTTTATCATGAAGGGCCAGGATTTTATGACAATGAAGATATTGACACCGACGTGCTGCTGGTCCGGACAACCCCCATGGACAATCACGGGTTCTTCAACTTCGGAGCAGCGAATTCCTTCACACGGGCTCAGGCCAACCGTGCCCGCAAAATCATTATCGAAGTGAATGAGAAAATCCCCTATTGTCATGGCGGTTATGATGAACACCTTCATATCTCCGAGGTTCACGCCGTGGTGGAAAGTGACAATCAACCCCTCTTCTGTCTCCCCGAACCCAAGATAAGCGAGCAGGATCAGCAGATCGCGGAAATTGTTGTTGCGCAGATCCCAAGCGGAGCCTGCCTTCAATTAGGGATCGGGGCCATGCCCAATGCCATCGGCAAGCTTATCGCCAAGTCACGCCTTCGGGATCTGGGCGTACATACGGAGATGCTCTGCGACTCATTTGTTGATATGTATGAAGCTGGCTGCATCTCCAACAAGAAGAAGAGCGCCAATCAGGGCAAGCTCGTTTACACCTTTGCACTGGGTTCCAACAAGCTCTATGATTTCATACACAACAACCGGGCCTGCAGCAGTTTCCCTGTTGATTACACCAACGATCTCAATGTGATCGCGGCAAACGAAAATGCAATCGCGATCAACAATGCGGTTGAGGTCGATCTTTACGGACAGGTCTCTTCGGAGTCACACGGATTCCGGCATATCTCAGGAACCGGAGGTCAATTCGATTACACCTATGGCTGCTACCACTCACGGGGAGGAAAATCCTTCATCTGTCTGACCTCAACCACAAAGGACAAGGCAGGCACTGTCAAGTCACGCATCCGCCCCTTCCTTGATCCGGGCACCATCACCACCCTTCCCCGAACCATTGTAAGCTATGTGGTCACCGAATACGGGATGGTCAATCTCAAGGGAAAATCCACCTGGGAGCGGGCCAAGGCGCTTATCTCCATAGCCCATCCTGATTTTCGCGACGAGCTTACCGAGCAGGCCGAGAAGATGAATATCCTGCATTGATCAGCGGCAGGTAAACAAAAAAGCCCAGGCGTATGCCTGGGCTTTTTTGTGTTTATACAACAGAAAATTCAGATTAACGGTGACAACTCATGAATGGCTGTCACGCCCCGGAAAATCCGTCACCCCGTTAGAGGGCGTTGATTTTATCGGTAAGCAGGGGGACGAAGACCTTCAGATCGGCGACCACCAGGACATCGGCCACCTCCCCGATGGGGGCGTCCTTATCGGTATTGATGGCCACGACGAACTCGGACTTCTTCATCCCGGCCAGGTGCTGAATGGCGCCCGAAATCCCGCAGGCCACATACAACTTGGGCGATACCGTCTGACCGGTGGTCCCGACCTGACGGTTGTGATCGGCCCATTCCGCGTCCACCACCGGACGGCTGGCACCGTATTCGCCCTTCAAGGCCTTGGCCAGTCCCGCTATGATGGCGATATTCTCGGGCTTGCCGATGCCGCGGCCCGCAGAAACGATCACCTGCGCCTTGGTCAGATCAACCCCGCCCTGCTCCGCCTGCTCATAGCCGCCAAAGACCAGGGCTGAAGCGGCCGCCGTCTCGATCTTCTCGATCACCGGCGTGCCCAAGGGCTCGCCATCCAGGTTGAAGGCCCCGCCCTGCAGGGTCAGAACCGTCACCGCCGTCTTCGGCTGCACCGTGCGCCGCAGCTTGGAGTTGCAGACCGGCGCCACCGGCATTCCGTCCACCACGTCCACGACTTCGGACACCTGCGACGCCTTCAGCGCATAGGCCACACGCGGCGCCAGATCCCAGCCGTAGGACGAATGGCTGAACACCACCATATCCGCCTTGGCTTGAGCAACCGCAGACAGAAGCAGTTCCTTGTGCACCGCCGGATTGTACTCGCCGTACTTCTTTACATCGGCAAGATACAGCGTACCTGCAAATTTCGGCACATCGCCTTCCGTCCCCACCAGAAACATGGCGCTTTCCGCTCCCATCTTCTGCGCGAAGGCCATCAGGTCGTTTACGCTTCCCTGCAGCTTCCCTTCTCTATATTCTCCAACAAGCAAGAGTTTCATATCTGCCTCCTATGCCAGAACGGCGGTTTTTTCTTTCAGAATCTTGATCAGCCTGTCGGCCAGATCGCCCGCATCTCCTTCCAGCACCAGTCCGCCGCCCTTCTTCTCCGGAAAGTACACTGCCTTGGTCTCCTGTACCGCCTCGGACTTCAGAAGCTCGGACACAGCCACGGACACCAGCTCCTTCTTCTTCGCCTTCATAATATTGGGCAGCGTCGGATAGCGCGGCGTGTTCAGCCCCAGCTGACAGGTCACCAGGGCCGGAACCGGGCTCGTCACCTTCGCCTTCACTCCACCCTCAAGCTCCCGCTTCACCGTGATCTTCCCCTCTTCAAAGGAAAATCCGACAATCGTCGTGATGCTCGGAAGACCCAGCATCTCCGCTGCCAGAACGCCGACCTGGGCGCTGCCGCGATCCTGCGACTGCATCCCGGTGAAGATCAGATCAAAATTCTTCGACCGCGCAAACTCGGCGATGATCGATGCGATGCTGAAGGGGTCCTTCCGGTACGAGGCGTCGTCCGCCACATGCACACCGCGGTCGCAGCCCATGGCCAGCGCCTTCTTCATCGTCTCCTTCACCCGCTCCGGACCGATGCACAGCACTGTCAGATCGGCACCCGTCTTCTCTTTCAGCTGCACCGCCTGCTCCACCGCGTATTCATCGTACTCGTTCATCCGCCAGGCCAGATCGGCACTGTCGTACCACAGGCCGTCTCCGCCTACCTTGAATTTCGATTCCATATCAGGAACCTGTTTGATACATACCAGTATATTCATTACCGTCCTCCTTATACTTTATAAGAAATTCTCGTTTTGATGCTGGCCAGGCCATACTG